>ENA-OWPA01000183-OWPA01000183.1-bioreactor-metagenome-genome-assembly--contig:-NODE-183-length-114402-cov-6.472206_pt1 | contig 114402 bp, 118 predicted proteins | sample MGYA00238139_ERZ651803 | MGnify/ENA primary metagenome ERZ651803 (study PRJEB26909, sample SAMN07631231) | bioreactor metagenome | isolation source: Switchgrass digestor | place: USA: Dartmouth... | reverse complement strand
GATGCGTTCATAAGGGAGATACATCCCGAATGCGCTGCTACATGCTGGGAACTGGACAATGGCAGTTATTTTGTCCTTGCCGGGAATCATAGCCTGGCAGATAATGCGTCGTTGACAATCGAACTGCCTTATCAAATCAAAAATGCGACTGCTTATGATATCGGTTGGAACAAAATTGATACGGAACACCGGGGAAAACGGCTGAATATCCGCCTGACGACAAGACTTGCGTTTATTTTGATGGAGCCATAAGTTTTCAGGTCAAAACCTTCAGTTCTTCCTGGTCGCTGTTGCACTCGATTTCGCCCAGCAGGATAAGACAGCGATTATCGCGGTAAATGAGTGACTCTCCTATACCTGCGCATTCAAGGTCGTTTTTAAGGTGCCTCTGGTTTACGGCGATCAGGTTTTTAACATCGTAAGAAATCAATAGTTTTTTTACGTTTTTTATAGAAATTTATGGCTGCAACCAATCACTATCCGGCCGAGCAATCAATCTTGCATTATTATATGCCCAATCCAGAGGTAAACATGTATGTCCCAAATAACATTTAGGTTCTTCGCTCTTCGTAACAACCAAAGCTAAATCTGCCCTATTTCTATCTATAAGACACAGAGGTATTAATAACTGTATTTTTCCTTTATAGTACTGTGGCACAGCGAGTCTGTAATTAGCTTCTATTTTTTTCTGTGCTAATTTTATTGCACCTTCAATAACTGTCTGATAATTTGAACCAAGCCTTACCTGTTCCGGAATTCTGTTAAAATTTTCAGGGTTATTTATAATATGATGCCATTGAGGGATTATTTCTCGATTTGTGTCAAAAACAAGATCAGACGGATTAGTGAAATAATTAGCTCTGTGGGGCAAAACTGGTACTCCTATTAAAGTTAGCTGGTACTCTGTTTTGAAATCTGAAAACTTCCATTTTTGCTTTCCAGGTACGCTATTAATATAAAATAATGCATAAATAGGTTCATATGTACTTGTAAATAAACCTGTATTAAAGCATGCTAATTTATCATCTTCATAAATAATTCTTTTTTTCTCCTCAGGATCGACTTCCTTGTCATATTCATCTTTGAGCTTTAAAAATGTATGAGCAGATAAATATACTTTTGCTTTCTCGTAGATCTCGCGATACATGATCCTTTTCTCTGCAACCCATAAGGCTTCGAATTCTGCCAGGTATTCTCCTTTATACAGGGACAGAAGCTTTTTTGCCAGTTCCCTTGTACTCTGATTTTTGAATTCCTCGTATGTTCTTTCAAAAAGATCGCTGTCGCACTCGATTTCCTCCCGTATGACAAAATAGCGGTTATCGTGGTAAATGACCGACTCCACTATACCGGAGTTTTCAAGATCGTTTTTAAGATGTCTCTGATTCATAGCGATCAGGTTTTAACATTACTGGAATCCCATTCCCACCAAATCGCGTTATATATCTGCTCCTTCGTGGCACCTTTATTCCCTACGTCCAGCAGGTAGGCGAAAAGCTCACGTTCTTTTTGCCTATTGCATCTGGAAATCAGTTTTACGGTAAAGAGGTGCGTACTCGTCAGCCAACGTAAAGTATTTTGCACAGGTTTCAAAGGATTCGTCGAGCCCGTTCATTTTGTCAATAATGCTGTTCTGAGGATCCTTTATGAAGTGAATAATCTGATATCACAAAATTATGTAAAAATCAGGGGAAGTAATATATGAATTTAATAGATCTGATAAGGATGCAGGAGCCTGAAAAGAGCAGGAAGTTCACTTATTAGGCGATTATTGCTGTTTAAAAAAGAAAAAAGGGTGGTATTATATTGTCGAAATTTGTCGATTTATTCGGCACTAAAACTAACATCATGGCGACTTAAAAAGGAGAGGATCAAGTTGACAAAACGTTTCACAGCAATTGTAACAGCTTTGGCGCTTATTCTCGCGCTCACAGTAACGGCTTTCGCAGCCACGACAGAAACATTTTACGGAGGATATAGCGACTGGTTCAGCAAAGGAAGCATAGTAGTTGAACTGACGAATGTCTCTTCCAGGAAAGATGTTGTACTGAGTGAGAAAGAGGCGGAAGAGTATTTCGACACCGCCAATGAGCTCGAGATGGCAGTTTATTTTGATTATGATGAGGGAGAGCTCATAACCATCAAGGATATCCTAAATTATTACAATTATTATAAAGGCGGAGTACCGATATATTATGCTGATTCAGCGCCGGTAACCGTTACCGCAAAGACCGCGATGAGAACTTTTTTCTTCAGCTACAAGGGAAACACAGTAAAGTATAATTATGAGCCCAAATACTATTCCTATGATGAATACGTTGAAGATTTTGAAAATAAAAAAGTTTATACCGAGCGGCCAGATTATTGGCTCATAGCCGATAGCACTACGGCTACCCTGTACGAACCTGGCAAATACCTTTTTGTTATTGCCGATGACGGACTTGTTTCTTCCAGTCCGGCAGGGATGTTCTGTGTACATATAGCCGATACTGCAAAAGAGATCAGCGTTGCTCCGACTACTTCAAGGATACTGGTCAATGGCAAAGCAGTTGAGTTTGAAGCGTACAATATCAACGGCTACAACTATTTCAAGCTGAGAGACCTGGCGATGGCAGTAAACAATACCGAGAAGAACTTCGAAATTGCCTGGGACGCAGAGAAGAACGCAATCAATCTTATTTCGAACAAACCGTATACTCCGGCAGGCACAGAACTGGCAAAGGGAGACGGAAAAGCGAAGATTGCTGTCCCAACGACCTCAAAGATTTATAAAGACGGAGAGGAGATATCGTTGGTTTCATATAACATCAATGGTTATAACTATTTCAAGCTGAGAGACATAACAAGGCTTTTTGACATTGGCGTATCCTGGGATGGCGTAGCTAATACTATAGTAATCGATACCAGCGCAAGTTATGTGGAATAACAGAATTGACACCCCCTGGCAAGCTGCCGGGGGGTTATTCATACCTTCTCATTTGGTTCGGAATGACAAAATGATATAATCAAACTTATAATACCGATAAATGGACACCAAGGCATAAAGATAAAGTTTTTTTACTAATTGAAAGTATTTACCAATTTGCATATAAACCCGGCGGCATTCTTTATAAGATTTTCATCTACCAGGTCGGTCGTGTCCTTTGGACAATGGGTATAGGACAAACATCCTTCAAAAAGATCCGATGCGAACCTGTATGGGCTACCGTGTCGATGTTTATGAGAAGCGATACATCTTCTCCGCTCTTCTTCAGATAATCCAGGTAAATGAGTTCACCCTGAGGGTCATAGTACTCTTCGGTGTTGAACGGAACGATATCAATGTTATAATTATCTGCCTTGATTTCCTTTGCGGCATAAAGCATCGTCACTACTCCGGACGCATTATCGAGAGCGCCGTCGGTATTATACTTGGAATCCATATGAGCGCAGATCACTATCGTACCTTTGGGCTCCGCAGCCTTTTTGGATGCAATCAGCTGGTATGCCGTCTCATTTTTATTCTGTGAGATTATGGCCAGCTCGACCTCTTTTTCATATATTTTATCCGCGATCCCTGCAAATACTTCTTTATCAAGACTGGCCACAGGAATGTGGAAATTCCCGTCCTCAATCAAATAAAACGGTTTAAGACCACTCATTATCGTTTCTCCTGTAACCGCAATAACAGCGCAGGGGCTTTTGGCTTCGAGGCAATCTATTATCGCTTTATGTTCATCAGGATAATAAAACGGATAATCTTTTGGCTGCAATGGTTCCTGTGCTAAGGTCCTCTGTCAGGAAAAGAATTTTGTCCTTACAATCCGCTTTTTTCAGTTCTTCAAAATTTCTTGCGACAAAAGCTTTTCCTGTTCCGATAAAAGATTCTGAGAAAGGGTTAACATGTAAAGGAAGCTTGATTCCGTCTACCACTAAAAATGATTCGTTCGTTTCCCATACTTTACAGCCAAAGGGTATCCTGTTTATTTCGTATCCGAAACTTTCAAGGTATGATCCGATGAAATCGGTAATCTCATTGTTTAAAGCAGTTCCCACCGGCCTTGGCCTTGCGATTCTTGCTAATAAATCCATATCATTATTGTTCTCCTTTTTGCATAGTTAATTTTACAATAAAATATCAGCAGCAGGGATGAGCATTTTCTCGCATAAGTTTTATCAGTATATCATTAACCATCGAAATGCAATAACATTAGCAAGTAATTTTATAATTACATTTGCAATCAGTCAATAGCTATGTTTATAATCTTCTTAGCGCATTGGAAAAGAACGGTAATAATAAAGAGAGAGATCGATATGGGTACAGTAAAAAGAATAAAATGCGGCAATGTAAACTCTTATGTAGTATCAGAGGGCGATTCAGCCATCCTGGTCGATACGGGCAGGAAGAAATACCTTGATATTGTAATTGAAGCATGCAAGCCTTATAAAATGAAACTGATAGTACTGACCCACGGGCATAATGACCACGCGGAAAACGCAGCCGAACTATCAGAGAAACTTGGGATTCCTGTTGTCATGCATAAAGATGATGTGAACCTGATCGAGTCTGTCAATAATCAGCCCCTGTCAGCCAGGAACTTTATAGGTAGAATTATATTGTCCGCTACTCTTAAGGAATTCTCGGAAAGAAACATGAAAGCATTTACCCCAACTGTTTTTCTGAAAGACGGGGATGATTTGTCGGAATATGGCATTGGGGCGAAAGTAATAGGGCTTCCGGGACACACTCAAGGCTCCATTGGTATAGATATCGGCGGGAAAGAACTAATAGTCGGAGATGCTCTGATGAACATATTTTATCCCACTGTATCCATGCTGTACAATGATGAAAAAGCCATGCTGGAAAGTGCAGGAAAAATAGCCGGGCTTGGTGAACGAACCATATATTTTGGTCACGGAAGACCGATGAAAAATGGGGTATGGGCAAAATAGAAAGCAAACCTCCACGGATATGTGGAGGTTTGCTGCTGTTATTTACCTTACCGATATCGGCATCCTTTGCAGGATGTTTTTTTATGTGACATTTTAGTTATTTTCTCGTCACTGTGCTGTCATTAAGAGCAGGTACAATATATAATGAATAGATTGCTTAAAAATATGAAAAGGAATGAATCTACGATGAAAAAATGGATCCTGAGAATACTCGCGGCTATTATGGTTGTTTGCATTCTCACAGGGATATTTTATACCGGCAAAGGATATTTGATGTACCGGGCTGCCCTGAATGACTGCAGCCTTACGGACATGGTACAAAGCATTCGGGACAGGGAAAATTACACACCTCTCGAAGAATTGCCCAAGATATTTATTGATGCGGTGGTGGCAGTTGAAGATCACCGGTTTTACGATCATGGCCCCATAGACATTATTTCCATCGGACGGGCTGTCTGGGTGAACCTGACTTCTTTTAAGCTGGCAGAGGGTGGAAGTACCATTACCCAGCAGCTGGCTAAAAATATCTATTTTACGCAGGAAAAGAAGTTTGAGCGGAAAATTGCCGAAATCTTCATGGCCTTTGCTTTGGAAAAGCAATATGAAAAAGATGATATCCTCGAGTTATATGTCAACACCATATATTATGGGAGCGGTTATTACGGGGTTTATGATGCCAGCCAGGGTTACTTCGGCAAAGCGCCGTCCGAGATGACAGATTTCGAGAGCACTTTACTTGCAGGACTTCCCAATGCGCCGTCTGTCTATTCGCCCGATGTCAATCCGGAGCTTTCCGAGCAAAGACAGAAGCAGGTTCTTTCCAGTATGGTGGAATACGGTTACATAACCGAGGAAGAAGCCCAGGCTGTTATGGCCGTGTGGGAGATAACTGAAGGTGATGGGTTTTGAATATAATTGATCCGGGAATTGACTTGGATGTCCATTTTTACAGAAAGATAACCCGGCTGACTTAGGTACTATGTTATAATATGTAAAAAAGCAATAATCAATAGGAGACTATCTGTAGGAATTATAACCGACAAGCTGTTTTCAGTTTTACAGAAACCTGAGCTCTGGCAGCGAAGCCCGGAGCCATTCTGGGATGATGAGCATATTTCAAAGGGAATGCTCGAAGCGCACCTTAATCCCGATTGGGATGCGGCAAGCCGCAGGCACAGCTTTATAGAAAGTTCAGTTGAATGGCTTGAAAGCATAATCCCGCCCGGCAGCAAAATACTTGACCTGGGCTGTGGACCTGGACTTTACACTATGAGGCTTTCAAATGCGGGTTATGATGTCACCGGGATGGATTTTTCCAGGCGATCAATTGCTTATGCGAAGGAACACGACACAAAGACAAGGTATATATATCATAATTACCTTGAAATGGATTATGCCGAAGAGTTCGATGCAATAACATTAATCTACTGTGATTTCGGCGCATTGACACCAGACGAGAGAAAAGCGCTTCTGTCAAAAATACATCGCGCGCTTAAGCCTGATGGCCTTTTCCTTTTCGATGTGTTCACCGAGCGCACCCATACTGGCAAATGCGATAATACATCCTGGACATATTATGAAAACGGTGGTTTTTGGTGCGGTAAGCCCCATTTATGTCTTGAAGCTGAGTATTATTTCGAGAAAAACACCGTCAGGGTAAACAAGACAGTTATAGTTACCGAGGAAAATATACGTGAGTTCCTGATCTGGGATACGGCGTTCAATAAGCATACATTGCTGGATGAAGTCAATCCTTTCAGGTTTCAATTACTGGGCATCTATGATGACGTCTGCGGCAGCAAATATACCGGAGAGTCTGATACACTGTGTCTTGTCCTGAAAAAATGATGATAAACGCATATATCAAAAGATAGTTCCTTTAAGTAAAAATTAATCTATCCTGTCGTTGCTATAAGTATATTTTAATCTTTCGGGTCTATTGTTTAATCCGTGTTATAAAACTGATCCACAGTGGATAGGCTTTAACATGATACAGCCCATAGATTGGCACTTAAAATGACAGGGGGAGATGATTGTATGCCCATGGGTGGACATAGAGGACCGGGACCCGGAGGACCAGGCGGTTTTGGACATGGACCCGGCCCTGGCGGACCTGCAAGACCGGGATGGCCTGGCAGATTCGGACCAAGACCAGGAAGATTCAGACGCGGGCCAAGGATGTTTGGACCTCCTCCACCAGTAAGGCATTATGGGCCCTTTCCTCCAAGAAGATACTGGCGCCCGATAGGTTGCCTTGGCTGCGGTGGATTCATGTTTTCAGTTATTGCCCTGATATGCGGAATTATAGCTGCTTTGATCTTCCTTCTTTAAGCTGATTGAGGCCTGAAACAGTTAGTTCATACTACCTGGAAGATATAGAACTTAAGGTAATCCGTCTCAGGGACATTCCACAGGATAGGGTGATCCGGGGCCTGCTGGCGGGCCTCGATCTGCCTTAACTGAACGGCTGCGTCCCTTGCCGCGCTTGCCAGTATTTTTCGGAATAGCTCATCGGTCATGAAGTGGCTGCAGCTGCAGGTAGCCAGGTATCCGCCCCTGGGAAGCAGTTTCATGGCTTTCAGGTTGATTTCCTTGTATCCTCTGGCAGCATCCCTTACCGTCTTGCGTGACTTGGTAAATGCCGGCGGATCAAGGATGATATAGTCGTAATCCCGGCATTTTTGATCCGCAAGTTTTGTCAGCAGGTCAAAAACATCCTCGCACAGAAAATCCATTTTCCCGTCCAGCCCGTTGCGTATGGCATTTGCTCTTGCCATATCGATGGCTGACTGTGAGACATCCACGCAGGTCACATGGTCTGCGCCGCCCAGTGCGGCGTTGAGACCGAAGGAACCGGTGTGGGTGAAGCAGTCCAATACTCTTTTGCACCCGGCAATCCTGGCCACTGCGGCGCGGTTATATTTCTGATCAAGGAAAAAGCCTGTTTTCTGGCCATTTTCCACATCAACCAGGTATCTTACGCCATTTTCGCATATCTCAGTCACGGCGGTTTCCGGTACCGGCATATCATCAAACAGGTACCAGCCCTTATATTCCTGCATCCCTTCCTTTATACGCAGATCAATGTCATTCCGCTCATAAATTCCGGTGATGGTTTCTCCCATTTCATCAAGAACATCACGGATGGCCCGGTAGATTATATCCTTTATAAGTTCCATACCAAGGCAGGTTATCTGTACGGACAGGATACTGCCATAACGATCCACCGTCAGCCCCGGCATCTGGTCAGCCTCGCCATGGATAAGACGGCAGCATAAGAAATCTTCCCCGGGCATGACGGTTCTGCGGTAACTGATGGCATACATTACGCGGCGCCGCCAGAAACGGTCGTCAAATACATCGTTGGCGTTGCGTGAAACGAGCCTGACGGTGATCTTGCTGACGCTGTTATAAAAGCCTGTGCCCATGTAGGCGTTCTTCGCAAACACATCCACCAGCCCGCCGTTTTGGGGATTGCCTTCTGTTTTGCGAATTTCCTCCCCGTATACCCACGGGTGTCCGTTCTTGATACTGCGCTCCGCCTTGGGCGTTATTATAACTTTCGGATACTGCCGATCCTGTCTCATCTGAGCCACCTTTAACCATGGATTTGAATCCTGCGCTGATTGTATCACAGTTTTGTCCTGCCTTCAACGTGGGCATTATAAGCGCAATTGATGAAAATTAACATGTTTTAATAAAAGATTTTTATGTTATAATGTTAAAGTTACTCAAATCCAAATGCAATCTTTATCAATTGATTGCATTATTTTTATTTCAATTATTGACAGAAAGAGGACTGATTACAACTATATGAGCAGCATCAATATGAGAAAGGCATCGATAGAAAGGAATCTTACTGAAGGCAGCGTTGTTAAACTTCTTATTCAGTTTGCAATGCCTTTTATGCTTTCAAGTCTGATACAAACTCTTTATAACGTTGCAGATATGCTGATAGTCGGGAATTACTGCGGGACGGCTGCTATTTCTGGGGTAAATATAGGCGGGCAGATTACACTTATACTGACTAACCTGATTATTGGCCTTACGGCAGGCGGCACAGTAATTATTGGCCAGTATCTTGGTTCCGATGACAGAAAGGGTGTTAAAGAAACCATAAGCACACTGATTACTTTCCTTCTTGTCGTCGGTATCGGTTTTACAATTATCATGCTGATATTTTCAGATACAGTACTTCTGTTGATGCAAACGCCGGAAGAGTCATATCAGCAGGCAAGGGATTACCTTGATGTTACATTGCTCGGAACCATATTTATTTTCGGCTATAATGCGTTTTCGGCTATTCTCAGAGGCTTCGGCGACAGCAGAAGGCCGCTGATTTTTGTAACTATAGCATGTTCAATCAATGTTGTCCTGGATATCCTGCTTGTCGGCGTATATGGCATGGAAGCGAAAGGCGCAGCAATAGCGACTGTCATTTCACAGGCCATAAGCATGATTCTATGTATTGTTTACCTGATAAGAAGCGATTTTGCTTTCGATTTCAGGCTTCGTTCTTTCAGGATTTTCAAAGATCGTTTGGCTAAAATTGTTAAGATAGGGCTGCCTCTTTCGATACAGAACGTAATAGTGAACTTTTCATTTTTAGTTCTTACTGCCATTGCCAACAGCATGGGAGTAAATGCATCTGCGGCTGTAGGTATCGTGGGCAAATACAACGGGTTTGCCATATTGCCGGCCATTGCGGTCGGGTCCTCGGTTTCGGCGATGGTTGCCCAGAACATGGGCGCAGGAGCGGTAGACCGCGCAAAAAAGACTTTCTACACCGGTTTTATTCTTGCCTTTTCAATTACATTGATAGTATTTACAGTTACGCAGATGTTCCCCGGAGAGATACTGGCTGTTTTTAATGACGATCCTGATACCGTTTCCGCCGGGATAGAATATATAAGGACTTTTTCTATAGATTACCTCATTGTGCCTGCCACGTTCTGCCTTAATGGCCTGATTACGGGTTCGGGACATACGCTCATATCGTCGGTTTGCGGTATTTTGTCATCGATTGGTTTCCGTGTCCCTATGGCGATTCTGTTTGGGTTGGTACTGCATAAAGGCTTATGGGGATTGGGACTTGCTGCGCCTATTGCCACCCTTGCTTCCGGTCTGATCCAGTTTATTTATTACGCAACGGGAAAATGGAAAAAGAGCACGGTTATCAAGCAGTGAGCAAATTCAATGAAGCAGAGGGACGGTTCCTCTGCTTCATTCTGGTTTGCTTATGGGCTGTTGCCTTCCCGGATCTCAATGGCCAGACCTTCCACATGTCTCTTGCCCATGATCTTGCGCTTTTTGCGGTCATCCCTGGAATCAAGAACAATAGACAAGTCATAATCCTCGGGATACAGATCCTTGCCGTCTATATAAGGGCGCAGCCTTTTCCTGTTAATGAGAAACTTCTTTTTCATGATCATGACGCCCACCTCGCCGCGGGAATTCTCAGGCTCACAGACAATGCCCGTACGGTTCATGCTGGTGACGAACACACAGTCTCCGATCTTAAAACCTGATACTATCCTTTGCTTTTCCGCCTTTTTACGGCTTTCGATGCGCCTTTTGGATGCTTCAACGCTTCTCTCTGCGGATTCGATAATATCGGTATTTACAAGGGGAGCGGAGGAAACGTCCTGGCCAGGTCCGATACCAGGCTTATCCTGTCCTGGCGCTATTGCAGGAGCCTGGTAATCCTTCTTCTCCCTGTAAGTGATTTCATGGGCCCGGGAAATGATCCCCGGGTCCATTCCGAGCCTCAGGGAGATGAGAAATGCGTTGCTTTCACCCGGAATGCCGATACTCAGGGTATAAAGCGGCATCAATGTGTTTGGATCGAACAGCATGCACCCGTTTTTGAAACCCGGCGTATTCCTGGCAAACTCCTTGATCTCGCCATAGTGGGTGGTAGCAAGAATTATACTGTCTTTACGCTTCAGCTCCTCCAGGACAGCCGTGGCTATTCCCATGCCTTCGGCGGGATCGGTCCCGGTTCCCAGTTCGTCAAGGAGCACCAGGGTGTCAGGTCCCGCACACTGCATGATGCTTATTATATTGCGGATATGCGACGAGAATGTGCTCAGGGACTGGGTTATGCTCTGCCCGTCACCGATATCTGCAAGGATGTCCCGGAAAACCGGAAGGCTTGCTGAATCGGCAGGCACATGAAGTCCGGACTGGGCCATTAAGCAGAAAAGGCCGACGGTTTTAAGCACTACGGTCTTGCCGCCTGTATTGGGGCCGGTGATAACAAGGGCCTGGTAATCCTCACCAATGTCTATATTAAGAGGTATGGCGCTGTTTCCTATTAGAGGATGTCTTCCTCCGCAGATCAGAATGCGCCTGTCTTCATTGATTTCCGGGCATACAGCTCTCATGGCATTGGACAACTTGGCCTTTGCAAAAATGAAATCATAGTGCGCCATAGTTTGCACATTTATCATGATCTCCCTTCTGTATCCTTCCGCCATACCGGTGAGCCAGGAGAGCAGCCTGAATACTTCTTTCTCCTCCTCGAGCTTAAGAAGATTCAACTCGTTTTTCAGGGAGCGGATTGCAGCCGGTTCTATGAACACAGTGGAACCGCTTGATGAAATATCAACGACCATGCCCTCAACGGAACGTCTGTGCTCACGCTTAACCGGTATGACATAACTTCCGTCACGGATACTGACTACCTGATCCTACAGTTTATTCTGCCAGGCAGGGGAGTGGAGAATGCTTTCCAGTTTGCTTGCGATCCGCTCCTCGACAATAGTGATCCTTTTCCTGATACGCGCCAGTTCCGGAGAAGCCCTGTCATCGACCCTGCTGTCCCTGATGCAGCGGTCAATCTCTTCAGCCAGGTCGTCCAGCGTAAACATGGATGTAGCATAGGATGCCACATTGGGAGCAAGCTCAAAACGGGCTTTCATATAACTGATCATACGGCTGGCGCCGACCAGCACATTACGGATAATAGTCAGATCCTCAGGCAGCAAGGCCGTTACCTTGCCCAGCTTTTCCATTACCTTTCCGATCCCGTTGAGACTGCTTAACGGGACCGAAGCCCCTTTATCCAGGAGCATCCTGCTTTCGCTTGTTTCCATCAGCCAGTTTCTTATGATATACGGATCCGTATCGGGCTTAAGAGCCCTTACCAGGTCACGCCCCATATCCGAAACTGTAAGCTCTTCAATCATTTCCTTTATCCTTTGATATTCAAGTAATTTAAGTGTTGTCTCGTTCATGGTAAAACCTCCTTCTTTTTCGCAAACAAAAAAGGCCGCGCACCGTCAAAGAAAACGGGCGCAGCCTTAATGACCGCCTGAACTGATGCCGGTCCAGTATCCATAAAAAGGGTATAAAAAAACCGTTTCTGTTAAGCCAGAACGGCAGAATCCCTTTAATGGAAACCGTATGTTCCTTGACTTAAGCATAGACTAAAGCATAACACAATTCAGACCATATTATGGCCTTAACATTACGCTTCATCCCTATTCAACTGCTTTAAGCCAAGTTAATGACCGACATCAAAACTCCTCATTTTTATTGTGTGCAGGGCACAATTACAAACCTATCTTAATGGGGATTTATGCTGTTGTCAAGAAAAATCTTTGTGAAGCAATAAGAAAGGAATAATTGACATTGCTATAGGGCATGGGTTGTAATGAAGACAGAAACATGTGTAAAATTATTTTCGTATCGATGACGTTACCAGGTAAAAGGCAAAGGATTATTATAACAGCTTATAACATGAAGCAGAGGAACCGTCCCCCTGCTTCAAAAAATGGAGTGAAGCAGAATGGATCATAAGGAGCTGGAAGCGTATTTTAAATCGCTGGACCGTTCGTTTTTCGTCGAAGATGATATGAAACAATACGCAACTCTTGACCAGCCATTGCCCATAGGATTCGGGCAAACGATCTCCCAGCCCAGCCTTGTACTTGAAATGACACGGCTCCTGGAGCCCGAAAAGGACAGCAGGGTTCTGGAGATCGGAACAGGCTCAGGCTTTCAGACGGCTATCCTTGCAAAAATGTCTGCCGAAGTTTTTACGGTAGAAAGAATAGAAGATTTGATGGCAAAGGCCAAAAAGAGGCTGGATGCACTTAAGTTTGCCAACATACACTTTAAAGTCGGGGACGGAAGCAAGGGCTGGCCTGAACATGCCCCTTATGACAGAATCATGGTTACTGCGGCAGCACGTATTTTGCCCGACGATTTAATCATCCAGCTGGCAAACGGCGGAAGAATGGTCATTCCTGTTGGCCCTCAATATTTGCAGGAACTTCAGCTTATTACGAAAACAGATAAAGGCGATATAAACATTGAAACATTTGGGATGGTCCGGTTTGTGGAATTAAAAGGTAAATACGGCTGGACTGAATGATTATTGCAAAGGAGATTATACTGCAATGAATAATAAACTGTCATTTTCCAGCGATTACATGGAAGGCGCCCATCCTGAAATCTTGCGCAGGTTGCTGGAAACGAACATGGAAAAGACCAACGGATACGGCCTTGATCCATACTCGGAGTCTGCAAAGGAGAAGATCCGGGCCGCCTGTAACTGCCCGGATGCGGAAGTTTATTTTCTGGTCGGCGGTACACAGACGAATGCCACTGTTATAGATGCGCTGCTTCGTTCATACCAGGGCGTCCTTGCTCCGGAAAGCGGCCATATCAATACTCATGAGGCCGGAGCAATAGAGTTCGGCGGACATAAAGTACTTACACTTCGTCAGAAGAATGGCAAAATTACTGCAGAGCAGATCCGGGAAGCTCTTGATGCATATAACAATGACGCAAACCACGATCATATGGTATTGCCGGGGATGGTATATATTTCGCAGCCAACGGAATACGGTACGATTTATTCCCTTGATGAGCTTCGGAACATCAGCAAGGTATGCCGCGAAAACCGAATTCCTCTTTACGTGGATGGAGCCCGGCTTGCCTACGCGCTGGCATGCCCGGAAAATGATGTTACATTGAGGGATCTGGCGGAACTTTGCGATGTGTTTTATATCGGCGGGACCAAGTGCGGCGCATTGTTCGGCGAGGCTGTAGTGATTCCCAGGCCTGGCACGATACCGCACTTCTTTACCATTATCAAGCAGCATGGAGCGCTTCTGGCCAAGGGACGGCTTTTGGGACTGCAATTTGACACCCTGTTTACAGACGGACTTTATGAGAAAATTGGTCAAATTGCAATAGACAGCGCAGCAAGGATCAGGTCTGCGCTACGGGATAACGGCTATCAAATTTATACGGAAACCCCTACCAACCAGATCTTTGTTCTGATTGACGATGATCTGATGCAGCGGTTGTCCGAAAAGGTCAACTTCGGGTTCTGGGAAAAATATGATGAAAACCATACGGTAATTCGTTTTGCCACGAGTTGGGCAACTGCAGAAGAAGATGTAAATCAGCTGATAATGCTGCTTTCTGAATACGGGGCATAATTTCTGTCAATGATATTGTATCAACTGCTGTTTTGTCCTGAGAACTCATCTATCCTGTCAAGCCATTCATTGACCAGCGCGTTCATCAAATAGGCCTGCTCGATTTGCAGGTTATGCCCCGCCCTGTCGAGTATGGCAAAAGTTGCCCTCGGATAATTGTCAAGAATATTCCAGGCGTTTCTGTATCCTGCACAGGAGTCCTGCCGTCCCATCAGGAAAAGCGCAGGCTTGTTGAACTTTTCCTTAAGGCTGTCGCAGTCGAATGAAAACACATAATCTTTGTTAAGTACATTATCAAGGAAAACCCTGTCGCCCGATGCCAGACCGGGGAGGATCTCGTTCCTGTACCTTTCCCATACATTCCTTTCCAGTACGACATTTATTGCTGAAAACCATTCCGCCTCGGTAGGATCAAGTTCCTGCAGCAACGTTTCATCCCGGCAGAGAACGGTATGCTCCGGCACATCACGATCTTCATTATTGGTTACTATTTCGGGACATAAAAGGAAAAGGCCGTCAATCCGTTCTGCCATTCTGTATACCAGGCCCCTTGCCAGCAGACCGCCGTATGATTCACCGGCAAGTATGAACTTTTCATTAGGTATGACCCTGTCAATTAGCTCGGATATTATGTCAAGCATTATGTCCGAGTTTCTTATCCATTCTGCGCCTTCTGACCTGCCCATGCCGGGAAGGTCCATATATATTCTTTTGTAACCGCTCCTTTGCTTAAAAATTGGTTCCATGCAGCCAACCATAAGCCTGTGATCGACACCGTATCCATGCAGCAGTAAGACCGGCTTTCCCGATCCAACTGCTTCATAGTTGATGGATAGACCTTTTATAATGCATTCCATAAAGCTTACCCCGCTTATGAATTTAGTTTGATATAAAACTATTTGGATAAAAATATATTGGTCAGTCAAGGTTATTATAAATTTTCCCAAGTATCCTCAGCAACTCGTTTTTATCGCTTTCAGAAATACCTTTATAAAACTTCTTTATGATATCGTCCGATATTTCATCGAATACCGGCTTAAGAGATTCGCCTTTCACTGTAAGTGTTACATAGAATATCCTTGTGTCTTCGGCGCTTCTTTCTTTCCGGACATATCCCATATTCTCAAGTTTTTTTACAAGCGCGGTGACTGTTGACTTATCCTTGCCGATTTTCCCGGCCAGCTCCGCCATGGACATCCTTTGTTTTTGAAAAAGAGCATACAGGATATCTCCATGGGATGTTGCTATACCTTTCATGCCATGCCTTGACATTTCGAGCTCAATTTGCCTGTTAACCTTCGTTCTTATTTTTGAAAACAGCGAGATAACATTTTCCGGAGTCATATGAACATTATAGTTTGATATCAAACTATTGTCAACACATTGATTTTGCATTGTATCTGTCTTTGACAACCTGTATTCCTCATGATATCTTATCTTAAAAACAGTTTAATTTAACCCCTAAGACATGATATAAACACTTTAAGGGTAATACAGCCAATATAGAACCGTTTTGCTACGGTTATCGCGAGGAAAGGGAACTGGTATGAATCTTGACGAGCTTAAGAAAATTACGGACGACTCAACGCTTGTAAACGAGCTATATAAAGTTTTCAATGAAGATAAACGGCTGACGGTCTCAAAATCAGCCATGGTGGAATTTATTACGACTGTCAGGTACATAGAAAAGTATTTAAAACCAGGCGCTAAAATTCTTGATATCGGTGCCGGCTCCGGTACGTATAGTTTATATCTGGCAGGCAGGGGATACCAGGTCGATGCTGTCGAACTGGCCGATCAGAATATCAGTTGTTTTAGGAGCAAAATCCAACCCGGCATGGAAATCAATCTTGTGCAAGGCAATGCCCTGGATCTGTCGGCTTTCAAAGATGAAAATTATGACGTTGTTTTGCTGATGGGGCCGCTATACCATCTGCATGAGGATTCGGACAGGAAGAAAGCCATTGATGAAGCCAAACGGGTATGCAAAAAGGATGGCGTTATTTTCTTCACTTTTATCGGTCATGACATGGTGTTTTTGACAGAGCTCATGTATGACCGGCATTATTTCAGAACTGGCGATTATAATCATGAGACCATGCGCCTTAATGACTTCCCGTTCATCTTTTTCACAGTCGATGAAAGCAGAAAAATGCTCGAAGACAATGGAATAGACATCCTGCACGCAGTTGCCCAGGATGGCGCCAGCGAACTTATGGGAGACATAATTGACGCAATGGATGATTATGAATATGCCCAATATCTTAAATATCATGAGATGATCCGTGAGAAACCGGAGTTCCTTGGCATGAGCAATCATCTGCTGTACATCGGAAAAAAAGACAGACAAAGCTCGGATTAATACAATGAGTCTGTCTACTCTACGGGCTCTCCGACGGTTACTGTCCCGGTGATGCTTCCCTTTCCAATAATATTGCCAGATAAGCCGTTCGCAGTGTCAAGCTTTTCCTCAATGGCCTCAACGGAAGCATTGCTGTTGTCAAAGCTGCCGGGGTATTCTGCCGGAGCTTCCTTTAGAGCATATACGATAACCTCATACTCGTGAGTGCCGCTGGGAGGGTAAGGCCCCTCGTACTTGCTGTCTTCCAGTTCAGCGCCCAGGGGAAGAGTTGTTTCCGTCACGTTTTTCGCCAGCCAGTGAAGCCAGTATCTGGCTGAATTATCGAACATGTAGACAGCGTAACAACTGGCGCCTTCCACTTCATCCCAGCTTAACTGGGGAGAGAGATTTGAACCGGCAGGTCTTCCTTTGGTGCTGTTGATGACAGTCAGCCACTTTCCATCCGATGTAAGTGATTCGGATGTAACATTGATTGTGACCACTACAGGCTCAGCTTTATTCGCATTGCCCTTAGTCTCCTGATTACGCTCTTCTGTGTTCTTGTCTGCTGTAACTACAGGAGCGGGAGCGGAATCAGGCACTCCTTGCCGTGAATCCATAGGTTCCTTGCGTGAGCAGCCAAAAAGAACAGTAAGTGATAATATTGCAAGTAATATGGTATACTTTCTTTTCATATTTCCTCCCTGCCATTTGCCCAATAAGTTATTATTTACTGTTTAAACGGCTGTATTTTTTCAGCAGAATCATTATTAATCTATATAATATCAGAATAAATGGAAACAAAGCAATAACATGGTTATAATGTGTTCCGCAAAGGCTGGTATATATTAACGGGAACGAATACACTGATACCATCAAGACGTTATCTCCTTTTTTACAGGAACTGATCGCAAAGGGATATGGCTGCGGCAGAAAAAGAGCAGTGGGCCGCTGCGACGGCGGCTGCCGCGGAATGCATATACCTTTGGAGAACGCTTATCCTGATGGCCAGCCAGGAGATAATCAAAATAGATCTTGTCTTTTGCGAACAGACAGATTTATTATTTAAATTAAAGTTAAGATTACATGGAACACAGGAAGGGTTGATTATGGGACGAATCACAAGAGACGATGCGCTTGCTTTGCTGAAGAAATATAATAAGGATCCTTTTCATATTCAGCATGCTTTGACAGTTGAAGCTGTTTTGAAATGGTTTGCCAATGAACTGGGATATGGGGACGAGGCGGAATACTGGGGGATCGTGGGACTGCTCCATGACATCGATTTTGAATTATACCCCGACCATCACTGCCTGAAAGCCCCGGAACTGCTGCGGGAAGCCGGAGTAAGCGAAGATATCATACACAGCGTCGTTTCCCATGGATATGGAATAACCGTAGGCTGCGGAGAAACCATTGACGTCGCTCCCGAGCATGAGATGGAGAAGGTGCTCTTTGCAGCAGACGAACTGACTGGCCTTATCTGGGCGGCAGCGCTTATGCGCCCGTCAAAAAGCGCGAAGGACATGGAACTGAAATCGCTTAAAAAGAAATACAAGAGCAAAGGCTTTGCCGCTGGCTGCTCGCGGGAAGTGATCGAGCGCGGAGCGAACCAACTGGGCTGGGAACTGGATAAACTTCTTGAAATGACGCTTCAGGCTATGGCTGCAACTGAGGATATCGTCAGGCAGCAGATGGATTAGGGCTGAATATATGGATTCATCGATTTATTATAAAGATTGCGTTCTTTGTCCGAGAGAATGCCATGTGGACAGAACTGCCGGCAAAAGAGGATATTGCAGGGCCACTGATGAACTGGTGGTGGCAAGGGCGGCGCTGCATATGTGGGAGGAGCCCTGCATATCGGGAGAAGAAGGCTCCGGTACGGTATTTTTCTCGGGCTGCGCGCTTGGGTGCGTGTATTGCCAGAACAGAAGCATTTCAAAAGGCCTGGCTGGGAAGAAGATTACAACGGAAAGACTGGCTGAGATATTCCTGGAACTTCAGGACAAGAAGGCCAATAATATCAACCTGGTCACACCAAGCCATTATGTCCCCCATATTATCGAGGCTTTGGACATATCACGCAAAAAAGGCCTCACTATTCCCATCGTATATAATTGCAGCGGATATGAAAAAGTGGAAACCCTGAAGCTCCTTGAGGGATATATTGACGTTTATCTGCCTGATCTCAAATACATATCTCCTGAACCAGCATTGAAGTACTCCAATTGCAGGGATTATTTTACGGTTGCGGCTAAAGCCCTGGGAGAAATGTTCAGGCAGGTTGGGGAACCAGTATTTGATGAAAGGGGCATTATGCAAAAAGGCGTAATTGTAAGGCATTTGGCATTGCCAGGGTATCCTGATGACTCAAAAAAGATCGTTAAATACTTATATGAAACCTATGGAGACCGGATACTCATCAGCATAATGAATCAATACACTCCGATGGCAGGGAGTGAGGAGTACCCGGAACTTAAAAGAAAAATATCAGAAAAAGAGTATGAAGAGCTCGTTGATTACGCAGTAGAGATCGGAGTGGAGAACGGGTTCATACAGGAAGGGGAGACAGCACTGGAAAGTTTTATTCCCGAGTTCAACGGAGAAGGTGTATAAAAAACAGACATATTTCCATGTATCAAGTCTTGCGTTCTGATTTGCCGATAAAGGATATAAGCGTGTTTTTCCCGATATCATTCCAAAATCAATCAAGGAAAGGATTGTTTGCATTATGCTATGGAAGGACAATTATGAACTTGGAGTTCCATCTATCGATGCGCAGCATAAGGAATTGTTCAGGCGTGTCGAATCTTTTTTGCAGGTTTTGCGTTCAAAAGACAGCTGGAACGATAAGATCCCCAAAATTAATGAAACGCTGGATTTTATGAAAAGATACGTTGTTGAGCATTTCCGGGATGAAGAAGAATACCAGCGCAGTATTGATTATCCCGGGTATGAATATCATAAGCAATTGCATGCCGGTATGGTCGATTATGTTAAGGAGGTTTCTGAAAAATACGAGCAATCCAATAATGATGAAGAGTTGATGCAGCAGTTTGGAGGCAGGCTGCTGGCATGGCTGATCAACCATGTTGCCGCAGAAGACCAACGTATCGCGGACTATGCTAAAAAGAAAGGAATGGGCTGAAATGAAGGATAAACTTTACAAAGCATTTGTAGATGCAACTCAAAATGTATTTAATCTGATGCTCAACATTTCAGAGATTTCCGACCGTCCGGCAGATGATTTCAAATGTGATGATGAGATCGATATTACGATCGGCATTATTGGCGACCTCCAGGGAGAAGTGATTTACAGGTTCCCTGTTCCCACATCACTCAACATGGTTAACATAATGAGCGGCATGCAGTTTGATACAGTGGACTCTTTTGTGACATCCGCAATATCAGAGATTGCCAATATCATCAGCGGCAATGTTCTTACTGCGCTGTCAGCCAGTGAGATAAAATGTGATATTTTGCCTCCCGTACAATGGAAGCAGGATGAAGACAAGGAATATGAACTAAAAACCAGCAGCTGCATATGCACTTCAGTTGGCGAGATTTGTCTTGAAATAAGACTGAATCGCGCAGCTTGAACTTTTAGGGCATCCGCAGTTTGCTTTTAGGGGGGCAGGAATGATCCTGTCCCTCGAATTTTATTATCTCCATTATTTTTTCCGTTGTGTTTTCAAAACCCGGACTTTCATCATTTTTGGATAGGCTGCAAAAGTATGTTATTATCAAAAAAAGAATAATGCAATTAATATAGGGGAATCAGGAAATGAGAATTGAGCATGTCGCAATGTATGTAAATGATCTGGAGGCTGTCAGGAACTTCTTTGTCAAATATTTCAATGCAGTGTCCAAGATCTGTATCATAATGTGAAGGCAGGCTTCCGCTCTTACTTTTTGGCCTTTGAGGACGGTGCCAGGCTGGAAATCATGAACCAACCGGGTATGACCGACGATGAAAAAGGCCACATGCGGACCGGTTATATCCATATAGCGTTTTCAGTGGGCAGCAAGGCTGGCGTGGACGCATTGACAAAGCGTCTGAAAGATGATGGGGATGAGGTCATCAGCGGGCCAAGAACCACAGGAGACGGCTATTACGAAAGCTGTATTGTTGGTGTTGAAGGCAATCTGATTGAGATCACGGTATGATCTCTTATGCAGGAACATTTGATTTTTCCTGCAAATTTCTACGGATTTGAAAACCTCTTTATGTTTCATGCTATAAATGTAAGGGAAAGAAATAAAAGGAGACGGTGGAAAACGAAAAACTTCACCGCCTGTACCTGAGGAAGCAAACCCTGGTTAACAGGAAGTTGGCATGGTTTTATAGAGGGGAATTCACAATGCAGATAAAAATTCTGGTAGCTGATGATTCGGCTGCTGACAGACTGGTAATCAGAAGCATGCTGAACGATTACTGTATATTTACCGCCCATGACGGCCTGGAAGTTATGCGCATGCTTGAGGAGCACGACGGGATCAACCTGCTGATACTCGACCTGGATATGCCTAACATGGATGGATTCCAGGTCCTTGAAGCCCTGAGAAGAGATGAACGATACAGGAGACTTCGCACGATTATTTTGACTGACTATAACGATCTTGAAAACGAAGCCGAAGGCTTGAAGCTTGGCGCCAATGATTATATCCGCAAACCTATCCAGAGGGAATCACTTAGAGCCAGGGTTGAAGTCCATGCCGCACTCTTGCGTACAGAGCAAGCCCTGGAGCAGCAGCTTGGCGAACAGGCCATGACAGTTGACATGATCCTGGAACAAGCCCCGATCGGCATTGTAATTACGCACAACTGTGATCCAATGAGGCCCGAAGGAACGGATGTAAGAATTAATGCCAGGTATGAGCAAATAACAGGCAGAACGAAAGAAGAACTCATTCGCCTGGGATGGATGAAGATCACGCATCCTGATGACCTGAATGAAGAACTCGGAAGTTTCCGGAAACTCGTATCAGGCGAAATCAATATGTATTCCATGGATAAAAGATATATCAGGCCCGATGGTTCTGTTGTATGGGTACATACAGTTGTTGCTTCGATTTATTCTTTAGACAATAAAAACTGCAGTGTTATTTGTCTTGTCCAGGATATTACAGAGCAAAAAGCGATAGAAATGGCGCTGAAAGAAAGCGAACGCAGCAAATCCGTGCTGCTTTCCCACCTTCCGGGTCTTGCCTACAGGTGCAACTGCGATCGGGACTGGACGATGCAGTATGTTTCCCAAGGATGTTTCAATCTTACCGGGTATCAGCCCGAGAGTCTGCTGTATAACAGGGATCTGTCATTTAATGACCTGATCTCTCCCGAATACCGGGAAGTCTTATGGAATGAATGGCAGCGGATCCTTCATGAAAGGAAGCCATTTAAGTTTGAATATGAGATCATTACAGCCACCGGAGAAAAGAAATGGGTTCTTGAAATGGGTCAGGGCATTTATAATGACAATGGCGAAGTGGAAGCGCTGGAGGGAATCATTCTTGACATATCTGACAGAAAAGCGATTGAAGATGCGCTGAAATACAATTATGAACATGACAGATGGACAGGTTTGTATAACCGCGATTACCTGGTGTCATTACTTAAAAAGGATGCAGTTCGGAAAAAGCAGTCAAAAAAAGCGCTCATCGGAATCAATCTGAGTATGATACATGTACTGGCAGCCAAATATGGGTTCCAGTATTCTCAAAACCTTGTCAAAAAAACAGCCGAAACGCTCAGCCAGTACTGCGCCGAAAACCGCATTTTATTCTACACCCATGAACATCGTTTTGTTTTCTATATCCTAAATTACAAGGACAAGGACGAACTTCTTGATTTCAGCAATACCATTGCCGATACCCTTGGATCATTGTTCGCAATGGAAAGGATTGGCGGCGGTATCGGTGTTCTCGAGATCGAACCCAGTCAAAGCGAACTTGATATTGATTTGGTGCTCAGAAGACTTCTGCTTGCATCTGAAAAGTCTATAAGCATGTCTGCCAGGGATTTTGAAATCAGCTTCTACAACGAGGAGCTGGAAGCAATGGTAGACCGTGAAAGAGACATAGTGAAGGCGATGAATGACATAGCCGCGGGAAATAGTACGAATGATGAACTTTTTTTACTGTATCAGCCCATCATTGATTTAAGATCAGGCGCATTGTTCGGGTTTGAAGCGCTGGCAAGACTGAGGACGGGAAAATTCGGCATGGTATCACCCATGGAATTCATCCCGATCGCCGAGAAAACTAAGCTTATACTTCCGTTGGGCGAAAAAGTGATTATACAGGCATTTCGATTTTTCAGCAGGCTTAAGGAGATTGGGTATGATAAAATAAGCGTTTCCATCAATATTTCGATTGTCCAGTTATTAAGCCCTGATTTTACAGACAGACTGCTGGAGTTAATGGATCGGATGCAGGTTGACAAAAGCAATGTTGGTATTGAGATTACCGAATCCGTATTTACTTCTGACTATGAAAACATCAACAACAATATCTGCAAATTGAGAGAATCCGGCATCCTGATAGCCATTGATGACTTTGGAACCGGTTACTCCTCGCTTGCCAGGGTAAAAGGCTTAACTGTGGACTGTATAAAAATCGACAAGTATTTCATTGATAAGTTGCTAAACACAGATATTAGCAAAGCCATAACGGACGACATCATTTCAATCGTCCATAAGCTTGGGTGTTTCACCATTGCCGAAGGAGTGGAACATGAGAGCCAGCTGCAATATTTAAAAGAGCATGGCTGCGATATGATACAGGGATACCTTATCAGCAGGCCCCTTAATGAAGATGATGCGATACGGTTTTTAGCTGACTGTTTTCTAAAGAATAAAGCCATGGAAGAGTGAAAGGAATATTTACCCGTCCAGTAAACGTTATGGCTGGGTCCAGGATCGTTATGGATTGTCGTGGCAGTTAGTGCTGACGGAAGGAGAACAGGAGTTTCTTTATAGTTGACAAAATCACCCTGTGTTAACCATAAATCCATTGAGGCATCTCCTAACTGGCCTGTATAATAACAACAGGGGTGATGCCATGAAAGAGATCAATATCGGAAGAATGATCGTTAAAAAGCGGCATGAAAAAGGACTGACACAGGAGGACCTTGCAAAATACATCGGGGTATCGAAAGCTTCGGTTTCCAAATGGGAAACAGGCCAGAGCTATCCTGATATAACTTTTCTTCCGCAGCTTGCTACACTTTTCAATATAAGCATTGATGAGCTCATGGGTTATGAACCGCAACTGAGCAAGGAAGATATACGAAAACTGTACGCTAAATTATCCGCAGATTTTGCTTCCGGACCGTTTGACGAAGTATTGGACCGCTGCCGTGAAATTGCTAAAAAGTATTTTTCATGTTTTCCCCTGTTGTTCCACATCGGACTGCTGCTTATAAACAACAGTACTGAAGCAGGAGAAAAGGAAAAGACCCTGTCTGTGCTTTCGGAAGCCAGAGAACTGTTTGTCCGGGTGAAAACGGAATGCGAAGACCCGGAGCTTGCCCGGTTATCCCTTTACATGGAGGCAACCTGTGCCCTGATGATGGGAAAGCCTGACGAAGTTATCGAACTTATCGATGAAACAAGCCGAAAGATGATTTCCCCGGAATCATTACTTGCTTCAGCTTACCAAATGGTCGGAAAAGCTGAAGAAGCACGGTCCATATTGCAGTTTTCCATCTATCAGCATATGGGAAGTCTTCTTGGCGATCTTACGAATTATCTCCTGCTTTGCACAAACGATCACAAACAGTTTGAAAATACGTTCAAACGTGCAAACGAAATTGCCGAAGCTTTTGATTTAAAAAGGCTTCATCCGTCTCTGCTCATAAATCTGTATATCGTTGCCGCCCAGGGCTTCACAATGCTTGAGAACACCGAAAAGGCCCTTGAGATCCTTGAAAAGTACGCAGAACTTGTTACCGGCGATATCTATCCGCTGGAACTGAAAGGTGACGGGTATTTTAACCTGATAGACCAGTGGATAGAGGAACTCGATCTGGGGAATGTACCCCCCAGGAGCGAAAAAATCATACGCAAGAGCATGGCTGACGCAGTGATAAATAATCCTGCCTTTACAGCTCTGGACAAAGAAATCAGGTTCAGGAGGATCGCGGAAAAACTGAAAAATAACTGTCAGGATCAGGACTCGCTATGAAAGTAAAATCAAGATAATGATAAGGGAGAGGTGTGTCATGGATTGGTCCATGGTGAAAGAATATCTGCCTTTTCTTGTTCCTTTGGTTATTGCGCAGCTTGCGCTCTTCATTACCACGCTCATCCATGTGCTTCAACATCCCCATTACCGCTTCGGAAACAGGGTAATATGGTCATTAATCGTAATGTTCATACAGTTTATCGGCCCCATTCTGTACTTTGCAATAGGAAGAGGCGAGGAATAAATGGGCATCCTTGAGATTAAACAACTGTATAAGAGCTTTGGGAATCATGAGGTGCTGAAGGGACTGGATATGGATGTTCCCGAGCATTCCATATTCGGTTTTGTGGGTCAGAATGGAGCAGGAAAAACAACAACAATGAAAATTATCCTTGGACTGTTGAAGCCGGACAGCGGGTCGGTAACCGTTTGCGGTGAAGAAGTCAAATATGGTGAAACGAAAACAAACCGTAATATAGGATTTTTGCCTGACGTTCCGGAGTTTTACGGTTATATGAATCCGATGGATTACCTGAAGCTGTGCGGTGAGATAACCGGCCTTTCGAAAAGCAGGATAAAATCGAGGTGCGGAGAACTGCTTGAGCTTGTGGGTTTGAAAGATGTAAAAAAGAAAATCGGCGGGTTTTCAAGGGGAATGAAACAACGCCTGGGTATCGCGCAGGCCTTGCTGAATGAGCCGAAACTCCTTATCTGTGATGAGCCGACGTCAGCGCTCGATCCAATCGGCAGAAAAGAAATCCTCGATATACTGCTGGCTGCCAAAGGGAAAACGACGGTCGTGTTCTCAACACATATTTTGTCGGATGTCGAAAGGATATGCGACCGTATCGCGGTATTGCATGACGGAAAACTCGCGCTGTGCGGTACTCTTTCAGAAGTAAAAATGAGTCACAGGCATAACGGATTGGTGCTTGAATTCGATAATGAAAAGGCAGCTTCCTTTTTCACGGATGCGGAAGAGCTCAAAAAGCCATCAATAAGCCTGTTGCGCAAGGGGAATACCGTGACTGTGTTTTTGACCGGCAACAATATGGACGGGCAGTTAATTATTGACGTATTATCTCGAAAGCGTATTGTTCCACTGAAGTTTGAAGTTATGGAACCGACCCTGGAAAGCCTGTTCATGGAGGTGGTCCGATGAAAGGCTACCTGGTATTTCTGAAGAAAGAGTTGCTCGAATACGCTAAAACTTATAAGTTGCTCATAATGCTCATGGTGTTTGCAATTTTCGGGATTACGAATCCCCTCGTGGCGAAACTGACTCCTCAAATACTTGAGAGCCTTATGACCGACGGCATCATCGCAGCGCTGCCGGAACCGACCGCATACGATGCCTGGACTCAGTTTTTCAAAAACGCTACACAAATGGGACTGATTGTGATGGTGATCCTGTTCAGCGGCGTTTTGTCTTCCGAACTGTCAAAGGGAACGCTTATCAATTTACTGACAAAAGGATTGTCCAGAACAGCCGTCATTCTTTCAAAATTCACGGGTATGATCCTGGTCTGGACGGCAAGTATTGCCCTGTGCTTCGGACTGACCTATGGCTATACAGCATATCTTTTCCCGGATGGGGATATATCTAACCTGCTGTTTTCTGTATTATGCCTGTGGCTTTTCGGCTTGTTTTTGCAGGCGGTGATAATACTTTCAGCAGCCTTAACAAAAAGCAGCTACGGATGCCTGCTTATAACAGTTATCGTAGTGGCTGCATGTTTCATTCTGGATATCATACCTTCGATGCACAGATATAATCCTGTTTCGCTGGCGACTGACAATATGGGTTTAATAATGGGTTCTGTTGAGGCATCTTCGCTTCTCAGGGCTATTATAATCACCTGCATGCTTTCATTCATTTTTTTGCTGCTTTCTGTTGCGAGATTCAGGAGGAAGCAAATATAACCGGAGACACACACTGTTTCCACTAACAGTATAAACACAAAGCTTTGCTCAAAAACACGACATATAGTTGTCGTGTTTAATTTTATAGGATAAAGTTATAAATAGTAGCTAACGACTTGTCGTTTATGGAGACAGCTGATGAAAATAGATCGCCTTATCGGGATAATCGCTGTCCTGCAGCAAAATAAAAAAGTGACGGCTCCTTACCTTGCAAAGAGATTCGAGGTCTCACGCAGGACAATAAACCGCGACATCGAGGATATATGCCGCGCAGGTATTCCCATTGTCACGACGCAGGGAAAAGGCGGGGGCATATCAATCATGGAAGACTTCAATCTGAACACCGCCGTCTTTACTACCGAAGAGTTGCAGGCGATTTTTGCCGGTCTCAAATCAATTGACAGTGTTTCACGTATTTCATATGTTAACAGACTGGCAGGCAAAATCGCGGGCGAAGGCTCTGTTGTTCCGCTCCCGGACAATATTCTGATCGATCTGTCATCCCATTACAAGGACAGCCTTGCGTCAAAAATAGAGCTTCTAAGGAAAGCCATCAGTCAAAAACGGCTTGTCAGATTTCATTACTATTACAGTAAAGGTGAAGCGGATAAATTGATTGAACCATACCTTATCGTGTTCAAATGGTCAAACTGGTATGTCTTTGGCTTTTGCACCGAGCAGCAGGATTTTCGTATGTATAAGCTTAACCGTCTTTGGGATCTGATTGTAACTGAAACCGGGTCCGTTCCCCGTGAAATCCCTGAACAGCAAAAAGATTTTGACAGCCATATGACCGATAATTATATTATTACTGCTGTTTTTGACAGCATTGAGAAATACCGTCTTATCGAAGAATATGGACCAGGATGTTACACCGGGACAGAAGACGGGCGCCTGTTATTCCAGCGCGGATTTACCAACATGGATCATATGATCAGCTGGCTTCTTGGCTTTGGCGACAGGGTAGAGGTAATTGAACCAGCGGAAATACGGGAACGTTTAAAGAATATTGCCCGGAGTATTCAAAGCAAATATGGATAAACATGACACGCTGCTGTCATGTTTTATGTGTTATTGTGATAAAAACCCCAATAAAGGAAGTGGATATATGGTTATTAAAAACTATGACGATTTTGTGGCTTCTCTTCTGGATGCGGGCTTTTCCATGGGCGGAGGAAACAGTGAGGGGATTTTTTCTGTAATTACATGGAGTTGGAATGAAGATCCGCCCTATGAGACCCCCGTCCGCTGGCATACAGGGGACCCGGAGACCGATCCCTGGGAGTGGCGGATACGTGTATTGGAAGGACGGGACGATATTGCCTGTGCAAAGCTGTTTTTCAATAAAAGCGGCTATATCACGAAAGAATGGTACCCGTATTTTTTGGCTGTCAGGCGAGGCGGCAGAAGATTCATGGATGAATATGAAGATGGTAAGGTCAGCTATCTTGCTAAAAAAATATATGATATTATCATCGAAAACGGCGTCATTCCGCTTCATGCAATCAAGCAGGCCGGCGGCTTTTCCAAAGAAGATTCCTCCAGGTTTGACAGGGCTCTGGTTGAACTGCAGATGAAAATGTTTGTGACCCTGTGCGGGAGAAGGCAGAAAGTTTCAAAAAAGGGAGAGGAGTACGGCTGGTATTCCACAGTTTTTTGCACCGTTGAAAGGTTCTTGGGCGAAGATGTCATTAAACTGGCAGAGACAATCAGTGAGCGTGAAGCCGTCAACAAAAAAGATCACACTAGTCATTGCTGTTATATTATTAATTGCATTGAATATACCATGATGATGTAATGCCTGAAACAGGTGCGGGACGGGGAGGGGACGAGTGAATATGTTTTTTATTGCGTTTTTTGGAATACAGGATAAAGAAAAATTCATCGGGACTTATAACAATATTATCTGTCCGTCATGCGGAAGACTGGACAGGTACGAGATCTATAAGACCTACAGGTATTTCCACCTGTTTTTTATACCGGTTTTCAGGTGGGATATCAGGTATATTGCAAGATCTTCATGCTGCGGCAGTGTTTATGAGCTGGATCATGCCATTGGCAGGGAATTCGAAAGAAATAAAAACGTGGAGATCAGGAATGAACACCTGCGCAGGCTAAATCACTACCTGCCCTATAAATACTGTCCAGATTGCAGGACCAATGTGCCTGCAGATTTTAAATACTGTCCATATTGCGGCAGAGGAATGGGGGATTAGAAAGTTTTTTGCAACATGGGATCTTTTAAAGCCGCATTTTTCATAGAAATATAGCGCAGCAATCACAACGGTGGATCATCCAGGCCTTGCTGGACCTGATGGAGGAAGAAGAATATGATAAGATCAGCGTAACCCGGATATGCAGCAGGGCAGGTCTTGATCGCCGCACATTCTATCGTAATTTTGACTCAAAGAATGATGTGCTTGAGCAGTATATCAGGCTTCTCGGCGAAGAGTATATCAGCATTTATACAGTCATCGAAAAACCTGACAGGTACACCGCCGCCAAGGTCTTTTTCGAGTTCTGGAGCAGGCACCTTGACTTTATCAGGAATATCAAAAAATGCGGGTTGAGTGATTTTATCTTTCAAAGATTTGAGCACTTTACAAAAGAACATACCGAACTTCTGATTGGTGACGAAGTCCGGAACCTGCCGCTTAAATATGTCTTTGCGTACAGGATAGGTGGTTTCTGGAACGTAATGGTGACATGGGCCAATGATGGAGCAATGATGTCTCCTGACGAGATGGCAAAGATCGTCTCCCGGATAGCATAGCTGAAAGGGCAGTCTTAAAAAAAACAGCTTCCAATGACAGAACCATTGAAAGCTGTTTGCAAAAAGTGCCGTTTTAAGTATCCTGTATTATTCAAAGACCACAACAGCGTCTTTGTTCTTGATCCTGAGAAGAATGGTCTCAATAATGCGGAAGTAATGGTTCAGGTTTTTGGTTTCAAGGTAGGATGTCTTCATATCCTGTCCGATCACCAGGTCCACATACTGAGGTTCGGCGCCTACCAGGACAGCCTTGTCTTTCTTCAGCACAGGCGTACTGAAAACATTGCCGTTCAGAAGCCTGCTTATTCTCTCATACTCGGTTGTTCCAGTGCCGGGCTGTATCCTCTGGAGCTTGACATAAAGGCTGGGGCTTACGACAAGAGCCTTTCTTCCTACTATACCGTTCTCTATGAACCTGGCCAGTCCTGCCGATATGTCTTTATAAGGATTCTCGTTTTCGCTCCAGTCGGAAATCGGGAGCTTCGTAATTCCTTCCTCGGTCAGAAGGCCCTTGTATCCCAGTCCCTCATTGCCCAGGAAGATCAGTTCGTCCTCTTTCAGAGCGCACTGGGCAGCTGCATGCATGGCAGCGGACAAGTCGACGGGCATTCCCATCTGTTCGCTGAATTCCAGGTCTCTCCAAAGAAGTGTAAAGTCCTGGTTGATCAGTGGGATAGGCTGGTATGTCCTTCCCTTGATAACCGAGATATCGCCTTCGATTTCTTCAAGATCCGATATATTATCGACATTGATGCTTTGAACGCCGCCCCCCAGGGGTCCATAAATGCTGATAAACCTTCTTCCTGTCAGGATTTTTTTAGCTGACGATACAACTGCATCGTCGATCTTTTCCCATAGTTCAGCAGGTATTGGAGAACCATCTCTGTACAGGTAATCCATACTCACCCCTCCTTATTTGCCTATTAAGCTTCCTATCGTGCTTTCAGGCTTGCTTTCAGAATTTTTTTCAGTCGAATTCCCAATAAAGTTCAATTCCTGGAGCATTTCCCTGACTTCTTCCTCGCCTTCGGCAAAATGCTCGGCCTCCTCGGGATCGAGGTGGCGAAGCAGGGTCATAAGCTCTCCTACATGCGCTTTTTCTTCATCCCTGATATCCGCAATTACTTTTTTCGCTACAGGGTCATCGGTTGCCTGGACATGCGCGTCATACACGTAAATAGCTTCAAGCTCGCCTGCGATATTAAGCCTTATTGCCTGGATCAATTCTTCTCTTGTCATTTTCCTTGGGACATTGCCAGCAAATGGATTTGCAAAACTTGCCATACTTATACACCTCTTTTCATAAAATCATTTATTTATCTTTTACCCATATTATACTACTTTGAATATAAAGTATTAAATTTTGCCTGCCCGTTGCATGGTATTGATCCCAGTATTTCTACATGACAAAAAATTTACATGATGTAAAATTAGATTGCAGGAGGTGTGTTTATGAAGATTGCAGTTGCGTACTATTCGCGGCACCATGGAAACACCAGGAAACTATTGGATGCCATAAAAGAACAGGGTGATGTAGAGCTTATCGATGTGGTTGAATGTAAAAATGCAGACCTGTCCGGGTACGATATTATAGGTTTCGCATCGGGAATATATTTCAGCAATTTCAGCAAAGCGGTCCTGGAATTTGCAAGGAATAACCTTCCTGAGAGAAAGCGGGTCTTCCTGATACAGACCTATGGTGTTAAAGGATATTACACGAAGGATATAAAACGGATAATCGCAAAGAAGTCATGCAAGCTGCTTGGTATTTATGGATGCAGAGGTTTTGACACCTTCGGTCCGTTCAAGCTGTTTGGAGGAATTGCAAAGGGACATCCAAATGAAAAAGATGTGAAAGGCGCGGTAGAATTTTTCAGAAAGATTGTCCGGAAAGAAAAACATGTTTAATTATGGTACACACTTTTTCCGGGTATATGGTACAATTTTAGCATAACGTCAACAGATTCCTTTGTTGTGGGAATACAGAATGCGACATTTTAAATACAGGGAGGATATGGTATGAAAAAACTTAAAATCGCAGATGGGATATTTTTGCTTACCATGAACGTTGAGAACATATTGTTCGAAGGTGTATGGGAGATTGCCAATGGCGTGACTCTCAACTCCTATATAGTCCAGGGAGAAAAGACCGCGATAATTGACGGCGTGATCGGATGGGACGGAGTTCCCGAAACCCTTTACAGGAACATGGAAGAGATAGGCGTTAAGCCTGAAAATATAGATTACCTGATCGTTAACCACATGGAGCCTGACCATTCCGGATGGATTTCGAATTTCCGTAAGGTGAAGGATGATTTCACTATTATATGTACCGACAAAGCGGCAAAAATGGTTGCATCCTTTTACAATGAAGACAGGATAAGGATAGTGAAGGAAGGAGATACCCTGGACCTTGGCAACGGCAAGGTTTTGAGTTTCCATCCCGTGCCTAACGTTCACTGGCCTGATACCATGTATACCTATGACAGTAGCACAAAAACCCTTTTCTCATGCGACATGTTCGGAGCGTTTGGCAGGATGGGAGACCATTGCTTCGATGACGAGCTGACACCCGAAGAAGCAGATTTCTTTGAAGCAGAAGGGATCAGGTATTATTCCAATGTAATGGGAACTTTCACGCCCAGCGTCAAAAAGGCCATAGAGAAGGCTAAAACGCTGGAGATAAAAACGATAGCTCCAGGTCACGGACCGATATACAGGAAGGACCCGCAGAAGATTATCGATGCTTATTTAAGATTTACCCGGTATGCCGAGGGCGCAGGGAAGAATGAAGTCACCATATTGTGGGGTTCCATGTACGGGATGACAAAAAAAGCTGTCGAATTTGCTGAAGAAGTTCTGAAAAGGGAAGGCGTCAGGTACAACAAGCTGGAAATGCCGCTGGAAAGCGAAAGCGAAATGGTGGCTGACATTTTCAAATCCGCAGGGATAATCATTGCTGCGCCTACTTATGAATACAAGCTTTTCCCGCCGGTTGCGGAAGCATTAAATGAGGTTGGCAGAAAGAGAATCACGGGCAAGGCGGCATTCAGGTTTGGATCATACGGATGGTCCGGCGGCGCAGAGAAGGAACTGGCCGAAATACTGGAAAGGAACAAGATGAACTGGGATATGATTGAGTCTGTGGAGTTTGAAGGCGCGCCAAAAGAAGAAGATCTTGCCAGGGTAGAAGCCGGAATCCTGCAGCTTCTGAAGAAGATTGAGGATAAGGTTTAAACAGGGGGACAATTCTCGAGTATATTCTCTTGTCTGTAAGAGCTTGTTATCAGGCAGGATAAATAAAGGTGTAAAAAATGTTCCGGGGAATGAGAAGATTTAAACAGGCCGTCTCAGGGGAAGAGTGCAGGAAAATATTACATGAAGCCCAAAGGGGAACTTTTTCGGTCATAGGGGATAACGGGTATCCATATTCTATCCCCATTAATTTTTACTATGACGAAACTGATAACCGTATTTATTTCCATGGCGCCAGGGAAGGCCATAAGGTCGACGCGATAAAGAACTGTGACAAAGTTTGCTTTACCACATGGAACACTGGCTACAGGAATGAAGGTCAATGGTGGTGGAATGTTACCAGCGTGGTGGTGTTTGGCAGGGCAAAAATCATAGAAGACAGGGAAAAGATTGAAGAGAAAGCCCGCAAACTCGCCATTAAGTACTTCCCGACAATGGAAGAAGTTGAAAAAGAGTTGGCGGACAGCCTTGACAGGGTGCAGATTTTCGCCATAGACATCGAGCATATGACCGGAAAATTGGTTAAAGAAAAATAGTGGAGGATATATGAAAAACACTGACCATTTTACCGACAAGCTGATATCTGACTTTTCGGATCCTGCTTTCCAAAAAGCTTTCAAGCAGTATTTTTCTGAACTGGAAGTCGAGGTGGAGGATTGGGACGACCTCTTCAGGCAGATGAATGATGAGGGCGGCAACCTGGCATTTGTAAGACTGGATGAAAACAATGAAACCATTGGATTCGTAGAATTCCAGCCAATTGTTTTTAAAAGCTGGTTTTTTGAAGAGACTTATGGCTTTATTCGCGAGTTTTGGGTAGACCCAAAATACAGGGGAAAAAGACATGGTTCCGAATTGTTGAAGCTCGCCGAACAGTATATGAGCCAGCAGGGGATAGAAAGCTTTATACTGACTTCGGATACTGCTCCTGACTTTGATTTTAAAAACGGGTATGAAAGGGCTCCAGGGTGCAAAGCGTTGAATAATGACGACGTATTCATCAAGAGATTGAAGTAAGTACAATTATATTCAAGGATAAAATTCATTAATAATATCAGACAAAAGTACAACAACTTTTTTAATTGCTTCATAGACCAAGGGAAATCGGCATGAAGCTGGGACCTTAGAAAGGGGGAAGATTCTCCTGCCGAAGTAGGAGGATCATGTGGAAGTGGAGGATAAAAAGCCTGTTTTTACGCTTGATTCAGTAGTTCTTGATTGCAGGGATGCGGAAGGTCTTGCTGACTTTTATGCACGATTGCTTGGCTGGCACCGTTGCCCTGGCGGAGATGAATGGGCGGCGGTAGCCAATCCTGAGGGTACGTTCCATCTTTATTTCCAGGCGGAACCGGATTATGTGGCTCCGGTTTGGCCTGCAAGTCCGGGCTGTCAGCAAATGATGGTTCACCTTGATTTTGCCGTTAACGACCTTGAAGCGGCTGTTGCCCATGCGGTTTCCTGCGGAGCTAAAGTTGCAGATACACAATATTTGAAGAATGTAGTGGTCTGCATTGACCCTGCCGGACATCCTTTCTGTCTTTGCAAGCATGGAAACTAAGAAGTGCTTGACAATTTGGTCTATAAGATATAGACTAAACATGAGGTCGATAACTTATAGACCATGGAGGTTCGGCATGAAATTGTATAAGCTAACGGAGAGCGAAGAAAAGTTTGCGGAGCTTATCTGGCAGAATGAGCCTATAGGTTCCGGGGACCTTGTGAAGCTTTGCGAGAAGGAAATGGGCTGGAAAAAGTCCACAACATATACGGTTCTGAAAAAGCTATGCGATAAGGGCATTTTTCAGAACGAAAATACAGTTGTGTCGGCCCTTTTGTCAAAGGATGAATACTATGCCAGGCAGAGTGTAAGTTTTGTAGAGGATAACTTTGGCGGTTCCCTGCCAAGGTTTCTGACAGCTTTTATCAGCGGCAGAAAACTGAGCAGGCAGCAGGCTGAAGAGCTGAAAAGGCTCATCGATGAGCATAAGGAGGAATAGTGATGGAAGAGCTGTTCCTTGATGTTCTGACCATGAGCTTTACGGCAAGTTACGTGATCCTTGTCGTAATCCTTGTCAGGCTGCTGCTGAAAAAAGCTCCGAAATCCATCTCCTATGCCCTGTGGATTGTCGCTGCGTTTCGCCTTGCGATACCGTTTTCCTTCGAGAGCTCATTCAGTCTTATTCCTCGGAATACAGTAAGTATAACTACAATACGCCAGGACAACACCTACCAGCGTATTCCTCAGACTACTATCGAATCGGGGACAGTCGGTACCATTGATATCAATCCTCTGCCCGCCCCAGCCGCTGAAGCAGGTATTGATCCGATCGGGGGCTTAATAGAAATATTGCCGTATATCTGGATTATTGGAATGGCAGCGTTACTGGTTTACAGCATTTCGTCTGTTCTAATGCTGAAAAGGCGGCTGAAAGACGCTCGGCTGATTGGTGAAAACCTTTTTGAAGCCGGTAACCTGAAGATGCCTTTTGTGTTTGGATTAATAAAGCCTGAAATATACCTGCCGGCAGGACTAAGCAAAGAGGAACAGAATTATATTATCCTGCATGAAAAGATCCATATACGCAGGAAGGACCATATCATCAAGATCCTGGCGTTTACGGTACTTGCGGTACACTGGTTCAATCCCCTTGTATGGGTAGCATTCATACTGATGAGCGCCGATATGGAGCTGTCCTGTGACGAAAGAGTCCTCAGGGAAATGGGTGTAAATATCAAAAAGCCTTATGCAAGCACATTGTTATTCCTTGCCTCAGGAAGGTATAATCTGAACGGAAGCCCTCTTGCCTTCGGCGAGGGAAACGTGAAAGGCAGGATAAAAAATGTTCTGAACTATAAAAAACAGAGGTCTTGGGTCATCATTTCTGCTATCGTAATAGTCGCTGTGGTTGGTACCGGGCTTGTTTTAAATCCTCCTGCAAGTGAACCGGACCTGTCTTTTCTGAACATCAGGAACCTTTCCTTATTGGCCCATCAAAGGGATGAACTGCTGGTTTCCCGCGCTCCGGGGAAAACAGAAACCGTTAATGTTTCTGCAAGGGCGATAGCCGAATGCCTGGACAGCGCTCAATGGACTGTAATTAAAATGGATTCGCCGCCTGAATATTCTCCTTCACTGGTAATAGAGTGGAATGAGGCTGTTATGCTTATGCTGTACGAATCAGACCCTCATCTTGCAATGGTCCGTGTAAATGATCAGTGGAGATGTTACAGGATAAGCCAGAAAGACTATACAAGATTGCTCACGATCATTGAGACTGGTTCGGATCCTCAAAGCGAAGTATCCGAGTTGAAACTGAAGCAAAAGCATGATTTTTCTGAAGCCCTGCAAAGGGGAGAGGAAATAAAGCTGCCCGACTTCCGGTATGATGGGGACGATCCAATAGAAAAACTAGTCTATGCCACCGAGATGGAAAAGAACTCGATGCCTGACCGCGGATTTACTGTTATAGCTTCAAAGATATTCGGAAGCTATGAAGAGAAGGATATGCTGAAAGTATTTGTCACTACCTGCAGCTCAACCTTCAGACTGTATGGCAGCGTACTGGAACTGGAAGGCGGCTCGGTCGTTCCCTCGGCCATCACGTATAAAAAAGGCGGCAATGGCAGCTACCAGCTCGAAAAATACGAGCAGGCGCAGGACGGAGCCTACTTTGTGCCATCCATAAAAGAGTTCTGCAGGATGCCCGTATCCGGCAGAAATATACGAGGGCTTGCTGACAAGATAATCAACCATTATACAGACCGTGAAGACCTGCATAATCTTTTCTAAAATACCTGTCCAAACATTTAAGGGCCAATGGCATCAATGAAGCAGTCCTGTATTATCCTGACGGTGAAATTGAATTTTTATTGAGCGATCCGCGGTATTCAGATTAAAAAAGGGCGTGCACTGCACGCCCGAACGACATTTTCATTATATCGCCTGTTCCCGTTTTGATACGATTTCTTCCACGACCGCCATGTTCACGGCGTTGACGAAAGCAAGGGCGCTGGCCTTCAGGATATCCGTGTCGACAGCCTTGGACGTGTAGTTCTTCCCGTTATGGCTTACCTTGATGCTTACCCTTCCCAGGGCTTCCTTACCCCTGGAAATACTGTTCAGCTTGTATTCAAGGAGGCTGAGCTCGATGCCGGTCGCGTCGCGGATAGCCGAGTAAAGGGCATCGACTGCGCCGTTCCCGACACTGCTGCTCATTAGCATGTCATTGCCTTTTTTGATCTTGACGCTGGCTGACGGGAAGTTGTTGTTGGCGATTACCTGCATATCCACAAGCTCGTACAGATCCTTTATGCCCTGATCGTCCGAGTTGTCCCTTCTTATGGTGCTCTGGACTATATGGTACAGGTCATGGTTATAGACTTCCTTCTTGGCATCGGCCAGTTCAAGGAATTTTGCAAATACCTGCTCGAATTCTTCATTGGTAAAGTCGTTAAACCCGACCTGCGCCAGCGCGTTTTTGACAGCATGACGCCCTGACCTTGCAGTGAGGATTATTTCCATGTTTTCCACGCCGACGTCCTCGGGATGGATTATTTCATATGCATCCCTTGATTTCAGCAAACCATCCTGGTGGATGCCCGAAGAGTGGGCAAAGGCGTTATCTCCTGTTATGGCCTTGTTGACCTGTACGTCAAGCCCCATCAAGGCGCTGACAAGATTTGATGTTTTCTTGATCTCGGTGGTCTTTATGCCTGTAGTTGCCTGGTAATACTCCTTCCTGACGACGAGGCCCATGACTACCTCTTCAAGGGCAGCGTTACCTGCTCTTTCGCCGATGCCGTTAATGGTGCATTCCACCTTATCGGCGCCGTTCTTTATGGCTGCCAGCGTGTTGGCGGTTGCAAGACCGGTATCGTTATGGCAGTGGACGCTTAAAATTACATCCGGATTAAGGTTCTTAAGCCGCTCATTTATCCTTCTGATAAGGTCGCCGAATTCTTCGGGGACCGCATAACCTACCGTGTCAGGTATATTGATCATGGTAGCTCCGGCTTTTACCACTGCCTCAATGGTTTCCCAGAGATAATCGAAATCCGACCTCGAAGCGTCCTCGGTAGAGTACTGGACATTGGGGCACAATGATTTTGCATACCTGACAGCCTCCACTCCCTGTGCCAGGATTTGCTCACGGGTTTTCCTGAGCTTTTTCTCCACATGGACGTCGGATGTCCCGAGAACGATATGGATCAGGGGCTCCCGGGCATACTTAACACTGTTGTATACCGCATCGATATCGCTTTTGACCGCTCTGGCAAGGGCAGTGATCATCACCTTGTCACCCAGTTTCTTTGCGATCTCTGCAACCGCTTTGAAGTCCCCTGCGGATGAAGCAGGGAATCCGGCCTCAATGATATCCACATTCAGATTCTTTAGCTGTCTTGCGATCTCCAGTTTCTCATACAGGTTAAGCTTTGCTCCCGGAACCTGTTCTCCGTCTCTTAATGTCGTGTCCAGTACAATGATCCTTCTCATAATGCAAGCCTCCTTTGATATCATGATTTTACTGTTACCGGTAGCTGCCTGAACGCCATAGAGCTAAGAGGATATAAAAAACCTCGTCTCTTCGTTAAGAGACGAGGTTGTAACCCGCGGTACCACTCTTTTTGGTCCATATAAATGGACCCGCTTTTTCGATGGCAAACACCATCTATCCCTTTAACGGTGGAAATCCGTCTTACCCTACATTATCAGGCAGAAGCTCATGGACGAGTTCAATGGACCCGAAAATACCGTTTCGCACCTTTCACGGCTCTCTGTGAATTTCATGATCCATTTACTGGTTCCAATCATTGCTTTTTTAGTATAGCATTATGTAAAATATTGTATTTATTTTATTATATGATTAAGCCTGCTGTCAAGCACTATTTTTTATTGCGCCGCGGTATATAATGGAGAATATAAGGGATGCTTATGGAACGATATCATGATTTGATTGAAAGCTTTGTACAACAGAATAAGCTGATCCTTGGCGATAACCTGGTCGGGATATACCTGCACGGGTCCGCCGTGATGGGCTGCTTTAATCCCGAAAAGAGCGATATAGACCTGATAATAGTAGTAGAAAACAGCCTCTCGGATGAAGCAAAAAGAAAATACATGGACATGGTAGTGGAACACAACAGGAAAGCGCCGGCAAAAGGTCTTGAACTGAGCATTGTGAAAGAATCCGTGTGTGATCCGTTCATATATCCGACTCCCTATGAACTGCACTTTTCCAACGCTTACCTGGAACAGTACCGCCAGGACCCTGATGAATATATAAAGAAAATGAAGGGAGAAGACACTGACCTTGCGGCCCATTTCACTGTAATCCGCCACAGGGGAAAGGTCCTCTGCGGGGAAGAGATAGATAAAGTATTCCCTTATGTTGATAAAAAGTATTACTTAAACAGTATCTGGCTTGATGTTAAAGACGCTGCATCAAGAATTGCCGAAAATCCGGCATATTATATTCTTAACCTGAGCAGGGTTCTGGCATTTGCAAAGGAGGGCCTTATCCTGTCAAAAGCCGAGGGCGGAGAATGGGGTCTTCAAAATATCCCCGGAAAATTCAGGTACCTGGTTTCCTCAGCTTTGGAGGAGTACCAGGCTAATTCAGAATTCTCTCCGGATAAAATGCTAATGGCGGAATTCGCCGATCATATTACGGCAAGGATAATTGACGCCGTTTGTAATAACTATTGACTGCCTGGTATGACCCTGCTTTCGTAATGTTTGTACAGCGAATGGAATTTGCCGCTATATTCTTTGTGCCAGGGCTTCTTTTTCCCGCAGAAATGCAGGAACACCGTGTTTTTCATGATATAATCCATATCGCATATATTGTTGGTGGTTACCTTATAGTACCTGTAATACCTGACGTCATAATTATAAAGCTTTTCATCGATACATTTTATCTGCCTGGAGAACAGCGCGTTGATGATGTCCTGGTCGGGCATGATGAGCTTTGACCAGTTCTTCTCGATAAAAGCATATATCTCATCTTCGTTTACAAGCTTCCTCTGAAGATCAAGATTCATTAACAGCACTCCTGAATTGAAGTACGCGGTGATCTTGTACGGATACAAACGGATGCGGTTTATTTCCTTTACCGCGATTACATTATGGAAAGCTGCCGCGTAAAGGTATCCGTCAAGATCCATATTGTACAGGTCCCGGATCGGGTTGATGACCAGTATGTCAGGGTCCAGGTAGAGTATTCGGTCCAATTCCCGGGGCAGGAATTTATATGCCAGGAGCCTGTAGTACATCTCTTTCGTGTAATGAAGGATAACGGGCGCATTTTGAAAATAACCGTCATCTATTTTTATTTCAAACAGCTTCTGGTTATAACGGTTAACGAAGCTTTCGATATCTGCTATCTCAGTCCTGCTGATACTTGAATGCATGAGATATATGTCAAAATCCTCACCCGGGTTATTGACAAAAAGTGAATAGAGCATTACTTTAAGAGGTCTTATATACTTGGAATCAAGGGTTACAAGCAAGTTCATCCGCATTTTCACCTTCGGCAATATTTTTCGTTCAATTTTCCGATGGTTCCGGTTCTGCCACGTTGCCTTTCTTTTCCCTAAGTTTATATGCTATGTAGCCTGCGGCAGACATAACCAGAGCGCTGACAGCGTCAACTATTATATCCTTCATCGTGTCAGCCAGGGCATCCTGACCGACAAGAAGAGAGCCGTTTTCCAGCATGTATTTCTGCATGTTAAGTGATAAAACACTGTCGACCGTGTATTCGTATATTTCCCAAATAGCGCCTGCTGCTACCGCAAAGCAGAAGGCGAACAGGGAAACAAAGAACGGGCTTAATTCGACCCGAATCCTTTCGGAGTTATTGAGGATGCTTATTAGAGAAAATCCGAGAGCGCCAAGCATAGCTCCGCTGAAAGCATGCAATATGACATCCCAGAAAGGAATAAGGTAGTAAAAACTGCGGACTTCTCCGAGATATATGGCGCAATACAGAAAGATGAAATAGAGGACATACATGTAATTGGGTATGTTTATAGACCATTTGCGCTCAATCATCGAAGGGACCATCATTACTATGAGCCCGAGTATGCATTGGATCAGCATCAGGGTATAATCACTCTTAAAGTTGGTATGAAGTTCCGTGCTTGCCGGAACAGCCTGAGGTGACAGAAAGAGCATTACAACTATATATATAATGGATGCAATAAGTGTGACGAACAGTATAATTCCGACTATTTTTCTCCAGTTCCACTTTTTGCTTACCTCTTTCCACCTCACTAAAATACCCCCGATACACAGTACAGGTTATCACGGTAATTGTATCATGTGGCCTTTCCTGCTATTAGGACCCAGACACAGGTATATATTCTATATTTAGAATATAAACTGTTTGTAAACTTTATGATTTTAGTGCCTCAATAAGACTTTTTGTAATCTGCGTAAAGGTTCTGGATAGACCTGTCATAAGTTTTTTCACCGACCTTGGAGAAAAAGCATCCGGGCACTTCACCGAACCTGCGGTGATAAGCGACGCATTCACAGCATTTTCCCCGTCTCGAACAAGGATATGTACAGGTACAAACAGCCTTGGAATCGCAAGCCATGTTCAAACCTCCGTTTTCGCTGAATTGTCATATCTATTATATGGGATATCAGGCGCTAATTCAACGGGCTCACTATGCCGCGGCCCATTCCAGGGGGTAACGTACAGACAATGAGACTAACACTGCTTATACTTATTTAAAGTTTAATTTCTATATTGATTTTAATATTATTAAATGTTATATTTAATATAATTAAAGATAAAGGAGTGATGCAATGGCACTTACAGTAGTACCTGAATGGTTTGCCAATCTTGATGATGAAGATGCGGTGTTCATAAAAAAGTTTATTCTGGCTTCAGGTTCTCTAAAGGAAATGGCCAGGCAATATAACGTTACTTACCCGACAGTCAGGCTCAGGCTTGACAGGCTGATCCAGAAAATCAGGTTAAACGATGATACCGAAAGCGAACCGTATGTCGCCTTGATCAAGAGACTTGCCATAGACGAAAAGCTGGACTTTGAAACGGCGAAAATACTGATAAACGAATATAAGAAAGTGAAGGGAGGTAAATAATACTATGTTCTTTCCAATTCGCACACTTATTTTAGTAATAATATTTTCCGGGTTCATTGTTTTGCAGGTGTTTTTATCAAAAACTGAAAGCAAATGGCCTGGCCTTGTGCTGCCAATAACCGCGTTTATAATAAGTTTCACTCTTCCACTAAACATGATGGTTCCGGCTGAAGGAGTGACAGCAGGATTAATTCTCCAGATGATTTCAGTATGGCTGCTGGGTAATATCCCTACAGTGATGCTTCTCGCAATTTACTTTGTTTGCCGTGATAAGTACCGCCGAAAGAAACAGCTGGATAAAATGAATATTAACGATCTGGCCTGACCAGCCTGTCCGGCTGACTGCCGCTCACATGTAAATGCGCCTGCTGATGTGTGTCTGGACGATGTTTCTCCTTTATGGTACAATGGCATTTGTCTCAAAATTAAACGGAGGAACATCTATGAAAAAACACGCGACAGCAGGTGCATACAGCAGCTTCAGGAACACATTTATAGGGGACCGGAATTTTTATGCCACCGTATTTGCGCTGGTTCTGCCGATTATTGTACAAAATGTCATATCAAACTTTGTAAATCTTCTTGACAATATAATGATAGGACGTGTCGGAACGGCCCAGATGTCAGGCGTCGCTATTGCCAACCAGCTTATTTTCGTTTTCAGCCTGACTATTTTTGGCGGCCTTTCAGGAGCAGGCATTTTCGGCGCTCAATTTTATGGCGCCGGTGATCATAAAGGTCTGCGTTATACGGTTAGGTTCAAGCTTTGGACCGGGACTGTTACTTTTGCTGTTGCAGTTGCCATATTTCTGACATATGGAGACCAGTTGGTTGCCCTGTACCTGACCGGGGAAGGGGATGCCGCCGAAAGAGCCGCCATGCTTGAGTATGGCAGAAGCTACCTTTATATAATGTTATGGGGACTTTTCCCGTTTGTACTGTCGCAGATTTATGGCGGTACGCTCCGGGAAACCGGAGAATCCTTTATTCCCATGGTTGCCAGCCTGGCAGGCGTATTGCTGAACCTCTGCCTGAACTATATATTGATTTATGGAAAGCTTGGGTTCCCGGCACTGGGGGTAGAGGGCGCAGCCATAGCTACAGTCATTGCACGCTTTGTGGAGCTTGCGATAATCGTTGTGTACGCCCACAGGCATAGCGGAAGGTTCAGGTTTATCGAAGGTCTCTATTGTTCCATGAGGATTCCGAAAAGTCTTACATTCAATATAATTAAGAAGGGATCTCCGCTCCTGGTAAACGAGCTGCTCTGGTCTCTCGGGATGACCACTATAACGCAGATTTACTCGACACGCAATTTGGACGTCATTGGAGGACTAAATATAACAAGTACCGTAACAAACTTGTTCAACGTGATCGTTTTCTCCATGGGAACTGCGGTTGCTGTCATGGTTGGCCAGGCTCTTGGTGCCAACGATATCCCCCGCGCAAAGCAGACCGCATGGAGACTTATATTCTTCAATGTGTGCGTTTCCCTTTTGGTTTGTGGTGTACTTGCAGTATTGGCGCCCTTTATACCAAATATATACAATACTACCGATGAAGTGCGCAGACTGGCTACCAGTTTCATGCTTGCGAATGCCATATTCATGAACTTCAACGCTGTAACCCACTGCTCATATTTTACCATACGGTCGGGAGGAAAAACCTTCGTTACATTCCTTTTTGACAGTGGTTATACATGGGTTGTTTATGTTCCGTTCGCATATGTGCTTACGCATTTCACTAACCTTAGTATTACGGTGCTTTATCCTGTTTGCTGCCTTGCTGATGTCTTAAAGTGCGTAATCGGGATAATAGTTGTCAAATCAGGGTATTGGGCGCAGAATATAGTCTCGGAGTCTGTCTCCCAAAGGTTAAGTGAAAGCCCGTCGCTCACTGAATAATCGATTGTATTAATACTTACTGGAGGCTTCCAGTTTGACAGCAAATAATTAAATCATCAGCTTTTCTTCATATTAATGCAATGATCTGACCAGGCTGATGCGATAACGAAAGACAAGTAGGGAAGCAAATATGCTGTATCTTTTAGCGGGGGTTCTGGGTTTCCTTGTGCTGGGGATTTTCTACGGCAGCCAGATCCTGATACATAAGTATTTAGTAAAAGACAGCAAAGTGGCGGAGGCTTTTTCGCCGCTTATTGCATCACTGGTTCCCACGGTATTTGTTCTAATGTGGAAACAGGACTGGTCGCTTCATCTTGATAAACTGTTGATTCCTGAATATTGGGGAATCATCCTTTTGACTGAAGCAATCGTATGTGTTCTGGTCATTGCCTTTATTGACAGAAAATTCGAAATAACGACCGGAAAAGAGCTTTTCCTGATGTGCGTTGAAGCAGGTGCCATGGAAATCCCGCAAAGGTTAATGATGCAAAATTTCATATGCCTTCTGCTGGGGGCATGGGGAATGGACGCAAGGTTAGGAATACCGATAAACGGGTTGGTATTCTGCGCAGGAATATTTGCTCAGGCGTTAATAGTAAAGGAAAGAAACCATTTCCGGCTGATAATAGAAATGCTTGCGTCTTTTACTTTCTCCCTTGGAGCAGGATATGTATATTATTTCTCAGGATGCCTGATTTACTGTATTGCTGCGCATATGGCCGAGCGTTTTATCACCGTAAAGTATGCAATTAAGAAGGCTGCAAAATCCAGTAGTCAATAAAGGCGAGAGATCGTCATGCCATAAGATAATTTAAGAGTTAATTGCCTATTTTGTAACAATTACTTTTCCGTCAGAGTCCAACAGCGGTGTTATTCCTCCCGCATAGCCCGCTTTCCATACCAGATAATTCACACCGGTTTCTTTGTCTACAAGGATCTGGCGAATTCCCTCATCTTTTAACTGAGAACCTTCTTTATGCATTACAATGAATCTGTTATATCTGTTCAACATAATATCTCCTCCTCCAAATTAATATTTATATTTTACTAAATTCTGAGCTAAAAAAACAGTAACACCTGCCGAAAAAACAGACAGGACATTTATGGTAAAATAATTAATGAGGATGAAATATGGACATAAAACTATTTATTCAAGCGATCGGTAAATTCATATTAGGATTATTCCTATTGGCGCTTTTACTTTTTATTCCTGCAGGAACGCTGAACTACTGGAACGCGTGGCTGTTAATGGGTATACTTTTTATTCCCATGTTTATTGCAGTGGTATAGTATATATGGACAAAGGTTCCATAAAGGAGGTACATATGAATTTTAAAGCTGATTTTGAACGTTTTGATAAATTATATCCCGTAAAAAGCAAGCAGATAAACGGACTAACATTTAACTACAGGTTTGGCGGAAACGGAGAAAAAACTTTGGTTTTGCTGATAGGCGGACTTGGGATATCAGACGCTTTCTATAATCATTTTGTGGCGTTTGCCGAATCATTTACTGTCCTGACATTTGATTATCCGACCGAAACATGCCGGAATTCTGTGCTGGCAGACGGTATTGCGGAACTGATTAAATCTTTGGATCTTAAGAATGTGTTTTTGGTCGGGCAATCATACGGCGGGCTCATTTCACAGGTCATAGCGAAACGGCATCCAGAGCTTGTGTCAGGCCTGGTTTTGTCCAACACGGGTTGCCTTGATTCTTGCATGGAAGAAGAAGCCCGGAATTACATGCTTCAAATGATGGCAGGACTTCAGAAATCCATCCGGCTGGTACGTGTTATCCCTATGCCATTATTCAGAAGAATACTGCTGAAACGTCTGGAAAAACATTTTACACTCTGCACGCCGGACGAAAGACAATATATGACCGACCTTTTCAGTTATGTACTGGGCAGGATGACCAGGAAGCATGAACTTAACATGTGCAGGCTTATGATTGACCTGAGTAATGAGACCGACATACAAAAAAGCCATTATACTTATCTTGACAAAAAAGTCCTGCTTTTGCTTTCCGAGGATGACAATACATTTGGAGCTCCGGTAAAGCAAGCATTAATTAGAATGATGCCCAACCCGGTTGTCAATACTGGTATAAGCGGGGGTCACCTTGCTTTGATATTGAAAACCGATATGTTTATTGATACTGTTAAGAATTTTGTTGATTCAATTGAGTAACTTTAAGTTGGAAGATGATTTGCCTGTGTATATTCCATAATGCTTCAGAAAGGAGCGTGCCATGATGAAAAGGTTAAAAATCTTAGCCATAGTTGGATCTTTCCGAAAAGACTCATTCAATCGGCAACTGGCATTGGCTGCGAAAGAAATCATAGGTGAAAGGGCTGATTTTGAGATACTTGAGTACGAAGATGTGCCATTCTTCAATCAGGATATTGAGCATCCTGCGCCAAAGGCAGTACAGCGTGTTCGCAATACTGTAAAGTCCGCTGACGGCATATGGTTCTTCACGCCTGAGTACAATCACTTTTTCCCTGGTGTACTGAAGAACCTCATTGACTGGCTTTCCAGGTCCGCAGATGATTCGGAGCCTCAGGTCCTTGACGGAAAGCCTGCGACCATCAGCGGAATCTCTCCCGGGATGTCAGGAACCGGAATAGCACAGGATCACCTGGTTACACTCATCAGCTTTCTGAACATGGACGTCATGAATAATCCCCGTGCGGCCGTACCCAACGCCATGCAGCAACTTGACAGCGAAGGCAGGCTGAAGCTGAGTGAGGACAGTTACGAGTTTCTCGGTGACCAGGCTAATTCTTTTCTGAATTTTATAACCAAGCGAATGGTGCTGAATGACCGGGCCTGAAAAATTGAGGTGTGAATATGGAGAAATTGAGCGATCTGCCCAACATAGGCAAGACACTTGAAATGCGACTGATAAATGCAGGAGTGCCTGATTCCGGGACCTTGAAACGGATGGGCAGCAAAGAAGCCTTTACCAGGCTGAAATCGATTGAAGGCGATACCTGCTTCAACACCCTTTGTGCCCTTGAAGGTGCTGTTCAGGGCATCAGGTGGCATAATCTGAGCAGTGAAACCAAAAATGAGCTGAGAAGCTTTTTTGACTCGACAAGATAATAAGTCCATAAGAGATGGTCGGCACAGAATTGTAACAAAAAATGGATTATGCTAAAATTATAGCATTAGCGCAGAGTAAAGGAGATTAATTTATGTTAATTGCAAGACCTCCCTGTTAACTCCTGATAAGTATATGCTTACGAGCTCCTCCTTTTTATTTTGCTGTTATCATTGGGCAAAATTGAGGAAAGGAGCTTGAATATGAATTATATCAACAATGTCTGGAAGCTCTATGCTATCCGTTTCTTCCATAACCTGATACCGGCCTATGTGATCGAAAGGCTGTTTTGGGAAGAGAAAGGCATGACCATCCTGATGGTGGTCTATGCTGAGATCATATATGCAATAACTGTCATTTTGCTTGAGATTCCAAGCGGTATTATTGCCGATAAATGGAGTCGTAAAAAGATGATAGTTATTGATGGTATTCTGGGTTGCTGTGAACTGCTGATACTGATATTCGCGACTCATTTCTGGCACTTTGCCGCCGCGATATTCCTTGCCGGAATTGGGAGAGCTGCAAGCAGTGGGGCTGAAAACGCTCTTCTTTATGATACGTTGCTTTCCCATGGCAAAGAAGATTCCTATGAAAAGTGCCTCGGACGTTTGAACGCCTGTGATTTTACTGCAGCGGTCCTGGCAGCGCTAAGCGGAAGCCTGATGGCGGGTTGGTTCGGGTTCGAATTCAACTATTGGGTGTCTGTTGCCGGGATGTTTGGTTCCACGCTCATTTCGCTTGTCCTGGACGAACCCGTTTTGAAGAGCAGAACCGATGAGCATATAGCGATTTGGGATTACGTAAAAGAATCAGTGCTGTTTTTCAGAAAACATGAGGGAGTATGCCTTGTACTGCTTTCCGGAATGGTTGCAGGAGCGGCGCTTAATTATATTGATGAATTCTGGCAGCTTTATATCAGCAGGCTTGGTGTTCCTGTAATATATTTTGGTTTGTTCTCGGCCGGGTTGAGTTTTTTAAGGCTTCCGGGAAATGTGCTTGCCTATAAGATAAGGTCAGGGATGAGTTATAGGTCATTGATATCAGTGATACTCCTTGTCTTCGCTGCCGGGCTGTTTTATTTATACGCAGTCAGGGGATACAGCAGCCTGATAGTAATTCTCCTTATCTGTCTTGTATCAGGTGTTATAGAACCTTTAGCCAGCGGGTATTTGCACCATCGAATTGATTCTTCAATGAGAGCTACCATAGATTCGTTCCAGTCTTTAGGATTAAGAGCGCTGAATGTAATCGTAGGATTGGGTTTTGGTTTCTTCTCGGCAAGATATGATGTTTTTGGCGGCTATGGGTTTATATCTTTCATTTGCGGCGTATACCTCATATGCTTTTTATTATCATCAAAAGATGTAGTAGAATAGGTAAATCCAATCAAACTTGACAAATGTAATTTTAGTTGGCAGGACGATGATGTGGGATAAGGTCGCGTTACAATATGCGAAGCTCTTTATTGATACCCTGAATAAACACAGGATAATGGACAGCGCGGTGGTATGATGAAAAAGCGCTACATAAAAACTGGTCAGGCATATAAGGCCTGACCAGTTCATATTTATGAGCACGCAGAACATAATCAGATCGTCCACTGGTCATGGATTATCCCGACAAGATACCAGGTATCGTCCTTCTTTTCGAAAACGAGCCTCAGGCTTTTCCAGTCCATGCCTTCGTATTTGGGATCAATGCCGGAAAAGTAAAATTCAACAATCTCAGCGTCTTTATATACTTCAAAACTGTTGTTTACAGTGTTTCCCCTGCCAAGGGTCTCGTTGACGCTTACCTGTTCCGCGTTCAGAAAGTCCGCGTCATATATGAACTCCCTGTGATAGTCCCGGAAAGTCAGTTCGATAGGATCGCCGGTACCGTCGTAATATCCCCAAAGGTAAGTCTTTGTGTCGGCTGCCAGGTTCCTGACCTCATCAGCGGTGAATACGAGATCTCTTTCAACATCTACAAATGCGTACGGAGAGAAACGGACTCCCTTGTCAGGATGTACGGCGTCAGCCAGTTTCTCCATATCAAAATTTTTAATGGCAGTAAGAACTTCTGTAGCCATGTCTTCAACTGAAATTTCCTGGCCATTACCGGAACCCGGCTGAAGCGTGGCTGTCTGGTCTTTCGAATGACCCGGCTCACTGCCTGGCGCGACGGGACTCTCTGCATTTTGCCGTAAGGCGCTGCAGGCTGCAAATAAAAGTATGAATACCGGAAGTAAAAGTGTCGCAATTATCTTTCTCTTCATAATTCTCCTTATCCTTTGTAAAATGTTTTTTCTATTATAAATCATAACATATGTACCATAGCGGTGTATATATCTGCCACAGCGGCATCAGTATCAAATCTGGACCCTTCATTGGCAAGCGCCCTCTCCTTCTGTCCTGACTCGTATCATATAATATTTATACCATAAAAACACCGGGATTTTATTTAAAAAAGAAATAATAAAAATAAAAGGCCAGGCTAATCAAGCCTGACCCCTTTGTCAAATGTTTTGATTTTATCTATGGTTTCATTGACTTTAACTATTTCCAGCGACTCTTCCAAACACTCGGACCTATAGAACTGTTTCAGGCGAGAAGAGCATTTTATGCCGGTATCTTCGGAAACCTGGAGTTGCTTAGCCATTGCTCGGATCATGTCAAGGAAATGACTGACCAGAAGAGCAATTGAGGGCTTTCGTCCCATTTCCAGTTCCATGTCTGATACCTCCTTATAACTTGTAGTTAGCCGCATTTATAACTTTAATGTCCTTCAGACTGTCTATCCCTCCCAGGAAATTGCCGATCAAATCACCCAGGCTGCTTTTTCCTTCTTTTATACTGCTGATGGCATCCTCCAGCCTTTTGGCGGAGTCCTCAATATTAACCACATCATCAGCCACCTGTTCCACGGCGCTTCTTTGCTCAGGAGAGCAGCGGACATTGACACAGTCCTTTAGTTGAAGCCGTTCAAGGATTAGTTCGGGTGAAACATCACTGGCAATGCTAACATTGACACAATCGATGACAGTGATACCGCCCGGGTTCTCACTGAGCATCCTGTTGTCGATGTATAACTGTATTTTATCCATTATGCACTTGTCACGAACTATCTCCAGGTTCCTGTATTCGGCGTTGATACTGAAGAACACTTCCTCCAGTGAGCCCGGGAGACGAACACTGCCATTGACATAGAGATAATCAAGTTGTTTCAGAAGTTCCCCGTCATCAGGACCGACAGCCAGATCGCCCCGGATATAAAGCTTTGTGCCGTACTTAAGCAGGAGAGATTTGGACAGCGTCACATCATCATCGATGAACCTGCAGCCGTCGGGAACCGTAATGATCTCGATGCTATCCTGGAACAGCGGAAGGGAGGATTCGAGCAGGGACTCTGCTACAATTGCTTTATTGGTTATAAACTGGACACCCTTGTTGACCATTTCACCGATATCGAGTTCAGGATCGACGATAACAACACACTTTTGCGCGTAGTATTTTGAGTTTTTACAACGTATTATAAATGTTTTGTCAACTATAAAAACCTTATTAAGCATTATCGCATCGTCAGGGTAACAGGTCGTGCTTCCGTTTACCTTAAGCATGCCAAGACTGGATGCCATACTCTCGGGATACGATACACTGCCGTTTACGCATATGGATACAAATCTGCTTACAGCCTTTTCGGCTCCCGGTTCAATGGTAAGTGACCCGTTTACCATGAGAACAGCAGGTTTCCCTTCCGCATCTGACGCATGAATTGCATGTTTCCCGTTAAATGACATCAACTCGACATCTTTGTCAATTTCAACAACATCAGAGCAGTTCATCACTACATTGTACTTGTGGAGAAGTTTGCCGGACTCGGGAGTAGTTACTACGATTGCGGCGTTTATCGTAATGTTCTCGTAGCTTTCAAGTGTTTCCTCACTGACATTCCTTGCATCACACAAAGAAGTATTGATGACCAGTTTTTTCTTTTCCATAATGATACCATCCTTTCCTATTCAAGCATTTTTCTTAATTTTGCCCTTGCGGAAGCAAGCCTTGATCTTACTGTGGCAGGCGGCAGATCAAACATCTCCCCGAGTTCCGTAGCATTATAACCTTCAAAATAACGCATTTGGAACAAGGTCCGCTCATTTTCCGGGAGCTGGCTGCACAACAGCTGCACAGTGATATTGGAATAATCGTCTTCGCTGAAGCCTTCTTCCTCGGGTTCCGAATATTTTGCCATCTTCCTGGCATTGTCAATGATTATGTTCTTAGCGGTCTGGTAGAGCCATGCCCTGCATTTGTATTCAGGCAGGTCATTGAGGATGTGCGAGTTGGCCAGTGCGCGCAGAAAGGCTTCCTGAACAACATCCTCGGCTAACGCAGGATTCCGGGTGACAGAATGGCAGAAATAAATCAGTTGGCTGTAATATTTCGAGTAAAGCAGTTCTATCATTCCGGCACCCCTTATCTTGATCCTTCGTTCTGCATATATAACGAATGAAAAACGACAAGTGTTTAAAAAAATTTAAAAATTTTTTCTCAATTCATCAGATTCCCGGGATCACTATATCTTAATCATGAAAGTGAGCGATATATAGCCTTTTTTTGATTGCAGCGTTAAAATATTTATACAAATGCCTTTAACCGGAATAACTTAAGACGGCAGGGATTGTAAATGGCAGGGGGAAAAGATATAAACAGGGTATTCGTATATGGGACTTTGATGGAAGGATTCCGGAACTACAAAAAATTTCTTAAAGGTAGAATAAACCGTATAATCCCGGGAAAGACGCATGGATTGCTTTATCATCTGCCCGAAGGATACCCGGCTTTGCTTGAAGGGAAAGAAGCAGTAGAAGGTGAAATAATGGAGCCTGTTGATGAAAAACTTTTGAAGGCTTTGGACAGGCTGGAGGGTTATTCCGAGGGAAGATCCGGAAATTTGTATGTCAGAGTTGCCAGGAACATCATGACAGTGAAGGGGGAAGAGATTCCCTGCTGGGTCTACTTCTACGAAAATGAGAGACATGCAAAGGAAAAGGGGATCCTGGTTCCCGGCGGTAACTGGAGAAAGTTCATGGAAGAGAGAGCGGAAAACGGTTTTTATCGGAGATGGTGATAATGAGAAATGACGACGTTTACTTAAATAATATTGATTCAAAAGAGGAAAAGGAAGTACAGGAGGAGATTGCATATTACAATTCGCTGCCGGTTGTGTTTTTTGGTTTTATCGATGTGCCTGAACTGACTGACGGGGAAATTGAACTTGTATGTGTCGCTACGAAATCCGCCATACCTGAGAAGAACTGGGTTCCAAGCTATGAGTTCGAAATCAGGCGCGACGGTCGCAGGATAGGTGAGATGAATCTTCGTGTCGGCTATACGGATAGTTTGTATTATGGCGGTCACATCGGTTACGCTGTAGATGAACGGCACAGGGGGCACGGATATGCTGCAAAGGCCTGCAGGCTTCTTGTTCCGGTAATCAGGGCGCATGGTATGAAAAAGGTTATCATCACAAACGAGTATAGCAATATAGCTTCAAAACGTACCTGCGAAAAGCTGGGTGCTAAATTTATCCGTGTGGCCCGCATCCCCGAATGGCACGACTTATATAAAGAAGGCCAACGTTTCCTGAATATTTTTGAGTGGAGCATGGATTAACAGCAAAAACGAGAGAAAAAACAGGAAGGAGCGCTGCCATGATTATCGATTTCAAGAAAACTGAGAAAGATCTGTACCAGCCAAAAACCACGCCATCGGTCATTGATGTCCCGACTACGACTTTCATCGCTGTTGACGGCAGAGGCGATCCAAATACAAGCGCGGAATATGCCAATGCTGTTGAATTGCTGTACGGGCTTTCCTATGCGATCAAAATGAGCAGTAAAAAAATAATGGAGTATGTCGTGCCGCCCCTTGAAGGTTTCTGGAGCGTTGATGATGATTTCAGGGGCGGAGGAGCTGCAATAACAGATAAAAGCAAGTTTGTCTGGACCATGGCTATAAGACAGCCTGATTTTGTTACAACAGATATCTTTGAGTCGGCAAAGCTTGCGCTTGCCAGGAAAAAACCAGGCCTTGACGTTGCAATGGCCCGGCTTGTTACATTCACGGAGGGTTTATGTGTCCAGGTGATGCATATAGGCCCGTATGACGACGAGCCGGCCACCATAGAAAAGCTGGAGCGTTTTGCTGCTGAGAACAGCTATGCCATTGATATTGACAACATCACACGAAGGCATCATGAGATCTATCTTTCTGACCCTCGTAAAGTCGCTCCCGATAAGCTTAAAACTGTAATACGCCATCCGGTAAGAAAAGTATGATATTCAGCGGATTTATGTTAAAAAAAGCGTCCAATATGAAAACATGGCCATATAGCAGAAATATTGATTGAAATTGAGATATAATATTACTGCGTGTGACGAGTAATGTTTGTCACGGTATCCGATTGATGAACAATACTCGTTTTTTATGGAAGGACTGATGTATATAATTCGGGAACTTTTACGAAGCGTACGCGAATATAAAAAACTATCGATTATAACTCCGATACTCATTACCTTCGAAGTGATCATAGAGTGCATTATACCATTCATAACCGCAACACTTGTAAACGAGATAAAGAATGGATGTGACCTTGGCACAATCATAAAATATGGGATCATCCTTACTGTGATGGCGTTTTTGTCGCTGACTTTCGGCGCTGTCGCAGGATCTGCCAGCGCCAGGGCGGCCTGCGGCTTTGCGAAGAACCTGCGGAAAGACATGTTTTATAGCATACAGGGATACTCCTTTGAAAATATTGACAGGTTCCAGACGTCATCACTCATTACTCGTATGACCACTGATGTCACCAATGTGCAAAATGCATACATGATGCTGATCAGGACGGCAATTCGCTCTCCGCTGATGCTGATCTTTGCGTTCGTTATGGCATTTGTGATGGGAGGACGTATGGCATGGATCTTCCTGGTGGTGGTTCCTATCCTTGCAATAGGCCTGGGAATTGTGATATATAAAGCATTTCCTTTGTTCAGAAAGGTTTTTGCCAAGTATGATGCCCTGAACAAGTCCATCCAGGAAAATATTAAGGGAATGCGGGTCGTAAAGTCATTTGTCCGGGAAGATTATGAGCAGAATAAGTTTGAAAGGGCAGCCGATGATGTTTGCTCCGACTTTACCAGGGCTGAACGTATCCTGGCATTTAACGGACCATTAATGCAGTTTTGCATGTACGTGGTGATGGTTTTCGTTTTGTCGTTCGGTTCATACACTATAATCACCAGCCGCGGGCTTGATTTCGACATCGGTCAGTTTTCGGCCATACTGACATATAATTTCATGATTCTCAGCAGCCTCATGATGCTTTCAATGGTGTTCGTAATGATCACCCTTGCAGCCGAATCTGCAAAGCGCATAGTTGAGGTGATCAGGGAGAAAAGCACTCTTGCAAATCCTGAGAACCCTGTCTATGAGGTAAATGATGGTTCCATAACCTTTGAGAATGTCAGCTTCAAGTATTCCGAAAAAGCCGAGAGAATGGCCCTGTCAAACATAAACCTCCGGATAAGGTCAGGAGAGACAATTGGAATTGTCGGTGGCACCGGGTCTTCCAAGACCACCCTTGTCCAGCTTATCCCCAGGCTTTATGACGCGACCGAAGGGATAGTGAAAGTAGGCGGATTAGATGTAAGGAATTATGATCTTGATGCTCTTCGCAGCCAGGTCGCCGTCGTGTTGCAGAAGAATGTCCTTTTTTCCGGGACCATTAAGGAAAATCTGCGCTGGGGCAACAAATTCGCGACTGACGAAGAAATGACCGAAGCCTGCAGGCTTGCCTGCGCCGACGAGTTCATAAACCGGTTCCCGGATGGCTATGACACATACGTAGAACAGGGAGGGGCTAATTTATCAGGCGGCCAGAAGCAAAGGCTGTGCATTGCCCGGGCTTTGCTTAAAAAACCGAAAATACTTATCCTTGACGACTCCACAAGTGCGGTGGATACCAGGACTGATGCAAGGATACGCGAGGCATTGAAGGAGTACATGCCTGAGATGACAAAAATCATCATTGCCCAGAGGATAGCTTCCGTGAAAGACGCAGACAGGATAATAGTCATGGACCGCGGCACCATCAACGGCGTCGGGACCCATGAACAGCTGCTGTCTGAAAATGAGATTTACCGGGAAATATATTACTCCCAGAACAAGGCAGGTGATCGGAATGAAAATTAATGATACCAAAAGCAGAAAGTCGGTTATCCTTCGCCTTGCAGGAGACATATTCAAATTTTACCCTGTAATGCTGCCTATCGTTATAGCATGTATTATTTTCAATGCAGCTGTAAGTTCCATTCCTTCGATTTTTATGCAGAATATTATAGCCGTTGTGGAGCAGAACTGGAGGACAGGGGACTGGAATGGCGCAGCAGGCAAAATATTGCGCTCCGTCGGTATACTGGCGGGGTTCTATATATTGTCGCTGATAAGCGGAGTGGTATATAACCAGATGATGGCCATCATAACCCAGGGGACGTTGAAGAAATTCAGGGTAAAAATGTTCGGCAGGATGCAGACGCTGCCTGTTAAGTACTTCGATACTCACACCCACGGCGATATCATGAGTTATTATACCAATGACATTGATGCGCTGCGCCAGCTGATCTCCCAGAGCTTCCCGAATCTCATGATATCGGTGGTCTCGGTGGTCACCATCTTCTCCATCATGATCTATTACTGCTTATGGCTGACGCTTGTCGTAATAATCGGCGTTTTAGTAATGCTTTTCGTTACAAGAAAAGTTGGCGGAGGCTCAGCCAGGTATTTTATCAGGCAGCAGAAAGCCCTTGGGCGAATGGAGGGCTTCGTGGAAGAGATAATGAACGGTCAGAAGGTAATTAAGGTTTTCTGCCATGAAGAGGAAAGCAAAGCCGACTTTGACCGGATCAACGAATCATTGTTCGACGATGCCAAGGCTGCAAACCAGTATGCAAATATCCTGGGACCAATCCTGAATAATATTGGAAACATATTATATGTCGTCGTCGCTATTACAGGCGGGATCCTGCTGATTTCAGATGTGCCGAACATAAGCATTTCAGGTCTTGCCATGGGAATCAGCATAACGGTTCCGTTCCTCAACATGACGAAAAAGTTTGTCGGGAACATCAACCAGGTATCTCACCAGGTAAATGCAGTCGTTATGGGAATAGCCGGCGCGCAGCGGATCTATGACTTAACTGACCAGGAGCCGGAGCAGGACAGCGGATATGTTACGCTGGTAAATGCCTGTGAAAAGAACGGACAGTTGACCGAGTGCAGGGAGAAAACCGGGATATGGGCATGGAAGCATCCCCACAGCAGCGATGGCTCGGTGACCTACACCAAATTGTCCGGCGATGTGAGAATGTTCAATGTGGATTTCGAGTATGAGCCCGGGAAAACAGTTTTGCATGACATAAGCCTTTACGCAAAACCGGGACAGAAGGTGGCATTCGTTGGAGCGACAGGCGCAGGCAAAACAACCATAACCAATCTGCTTAACCGTTTCTATGACATCGCCGACGGTAAAATCCGATATGACGGGATCAATATAAACAAGATCAAAAAGTCGGACCTCCGCCGCGCGATAGGTATGGTCCTCCAGGATACCAACCTGTTTACCGGCACCGTAATGGACAATATCCGGTACGGCAGGCTGGAGGCTACCGACGAAGAATGCATCGCGGCGGCGAAGCTTGTAGGAGCGGATGACTTCATAACCCGTCTGCCAGACGGATATTACACCATGATAACCGAAAACGGCGCCAGACTGTCCCAGGGCCAGCGTCAGCTCATATCCATCGCCAGGGCGGCTGTAGCCGATCCTCCTGTCATGATACTGGACGAAGCAACTTCTTCCATCGATACCAGGACTGAGGCCATCGTCCAGCGCGGCATGGATGCCCTTATGAAAGGCAGGACGGTGTTTGTAATCGCCCACCGCCTGTCGACGGTCAAAAACGCTGATGTAATTATAGTTTTGGATCATGGACGCATTATTGAAAGAGGGAACCACGAGGAACTGCTTGCCCTGAAAGGCCAGTATTACCAGCTTTACACGGGAGCATTTGAACTGGAATGATATTAAAGGGAAAGCGGCTGTAGATGCGAACGTCAGCTTCAACAGCAGATATTGGAGGGAATCCTATGGAACACAAAATATTCAAAACCTCTTTTTCGAAAATCTACCCTTTGCTGGTGGAAAAAGCTGTGCGAAAAGGACGGACAAAAGATGAGGTTGATACTGTTATCCGCTGGCTGACAGGATATGACGAATCAGGCCTTAAAGCTCAGATCGATAAAAACGTCGATTACGAGACTTTTTTCAACGAAGCTCCGCATATGAACCCTAATGCGGATAAAATAACGGGAGTTATCTGCGGATACAGGGTCGAAAATATAGAAGATCCGCTTATGAAAAAGATCCGCTGGCTTGACAAACTCGTTGACGAACTGGCAAAGGGGAAGCCAATGGAGAAAATATTGAGGAGCTGATTTATAAAGGCCACCCCATAGCTGATATATGCCTGAGAATAAAAAGGAGCTATCTCAAAAGACTGCTGCATTCTGAGATCTTCTGATTGAAGCATGATCTTTTCAATCACTCAGGATGACCGCCTGTAATGAGATAGATCCTGTACACGATATGGATATATCTGTCATAACATTTGCATAAACGGACATGAGACTTTAATCTTTTTTACATTCGTATTCCGGAGATCCGCAAATAATTATGTCGCTGTCCATTCCCAATTTATCGATAATATCCTCATATATGCTCAGCGCAACCTCAGTGGTCCATACAGAGAGCGTATTATCAACATTCAAAGGCACCAACTCACTGCCAAGGATATCAGCCTCGCTTCGCAGGCATTTCAGAAGCACATAAGATTCAAGTTCCTGGCAATCTATGCTGCAGAGCTTTGATTCATTATCAAAATAAGAAAATGGTATAGAAACACTATAATCGAACCAGGGATAGTCATTCACTCCATTGCTGACTATGACAAGTGTTTCATGCGGCTGTTTGCAATTCTGATGCTGGACTACAGGCACACCGGAATCGGATATGACCGTAGAATCAACAAATGTCTTAGTAGTCAGAGGATTATATTGAAGTGCATTCGAAAGGTTGACCGGCAATGTCAGTATATCCACGAATCCATCTTCGTATTCCACAACGAGGATTAACTGGTATCTTACTGTTACCCTGGATTTCCTTCCGCATATGGTATTGGTAGGATAATCCTCAGCAATTACCCTCTTGTAAAGCTTGATGCATCTTACTCCGGCACCCGGGTCGGGTACAGCTGCTGGTACTGAGTTATGGTTAATGATAAGTAACCTGAGCGGAAGTTTTTCACCGGTTCCCTGACTGTGCTGGTTATAGACCTCCTGGAACAGGATCTGAGTATTTTTTAATACCGATTTTGCCAGAACATACTTTGCAAAAATGTCGACCTTTTTCAGATCGATGATAACTTCCTTGCAGTTATTGTCTAGCTCGCTCATTCTATATCTCCTCTATCTATAAAATCTAATATATGCTATGCAATACTGGCAATGTTGTTACAAGCGCCTTTCACTTCCGTCCTGTTAATGAAGGTGTTCTTATCAAAATAAAAAAAGGAGTATATATTGTAGTATGGTTGTTTTTGAAGGAGCATGTGCCATTGGAAAAAAACAGGCCTTGTTATGGAATCTATTCTTTTTACAGCGACCATAAATCTGTAATTTCCGAGTTCCTTGACAGCGTGAGGGATGCAGATGAGATCATACTTTGCGATACCGGTTCCACCGATGGTTCTTCAGATGTTATAAAAAAATTTATTTCCCGAAACCCGGGAACCAATATCAAAGTGGTCAGTGTATCCATATCACCATGGCGATATGACGACATCCGCAATATTGGATTATCTCTGATAAGCAGAAATATCGACCTGTGCATATGCCTGGATATCGGTGAAATTCTTGTTCCCGGGTGGAAGTCCATCCTTGATGACTATTACAACCCGGAGATCGCCAGATATGAGTATTATGTTAAGGTAAGGAGACCGGACTCGGAAAGCATCGTGACAGAAAGCAGGATTCATCGCAATAGAGGTTGCTTCTGGAAGTATCCTGTCTACGAGGAGCTTATAATGGATGCCCCTGGTAACGTCAGGATGATTCCCCGCCTGATGATCACAAGGATGGTTTCTGAACCAAAACATGATATTATCAGGCTTCTTCAACGTTATATCAAAGAACATCCGTCAAGTTGGATCCCATTATGGCGCATTGCTGAAGCTTACCTTGAGAAGGGCAGCTTAATGGAAGCTCATATATTCGCTGATAAAGCATTGCTGCTGTGTGATTGCGAAAAATCGAAGCCATATGCCCTTAAAGCCAGGATATGCCTTGCTGAAGGTCTTTATGAAGATGCCCTTCATTACTTGGACCATGCTATATTATACAAAAATGATTTTCATCTTTGTGTCGAGAAAGCGAAGATCCTTTCAAAGCTGGGGCGCCATATGGAAGCTTATGTCATCATGAAGGAAGCCATGAAAAAACTACCGGATAACGCTCCCCATTCTTTTGGCTGGAACAGGGAATTCGATGAGTTCATGGAGAAGGAAAAAATACTGGGACTGGAGGAGATAAGCGGTGGGCAGGTATAAAACTTGTGTCTATGCCATATGCAAAAATGAGGCCGCATTTGTGGACCGCTGGGTGGAGTCCATGTCCGAAGCGGATCTTATCATAGTATGCGATACAGGTTCTGCTGACGACACAGTCCAAAAACTTAAGGACAAAGGCGTAACAGTGTACGAAATAAAGGTCGATCCCTGGCGCTTCGACGTGGCGCGCAATATTTCCATGGCCCTGGTTCCTTCGGATGTTGATATATGTGTATGTACCGATCTTGATGAAATGATGGAGCCGGGATGGCGGGAACGGCTTGAAAAAGCATGGAAACCAAATACTGACTCTCTTCATTTTCTGTTTACGTTCAGCTTCAATGAGGACGGTTCAAGGGGTACGACTTTCTGGAAAAATAAGATCCATGCCCGCAAAGGATACAGGTGGACCCATCCTGTTCATGAAATACTTCAGTTTGTGGAAGAACGGCAGGAAAATATCGTTTATGAACCGAATATCCGTCTGAATCATTTTCCATGTGCAAAGGAGTCCAGGAGCAATTATCTTCCCCTTCTTGAACAGGCTGTAAAAGAGTCTCCCGAGGATGACCGCAACATGCACTACCTTGGGAGGGAATATCTTTACAATCAGCGTTGGGACGACTGTATTGATACATTAAAGAGACATCTGTCCATGCCATCGGCAACCTGGCGGGATGAAAGATGCGCTTCCATGAGATATATCGCTATGGCATATATGGCGAAGAATATGGTCGGTGAAGCTAAAAGCTGGCTGTACCGTGCCATTGCCGAAGCGCCGCATCTCAGGGAGCCTTATGTGGATCTTATCAGGATATTTTACCAGGAAAGAAACTGGCCGGGCGTATATCATATGGTTCATGAAGGGTTGAAGATCAGGGACAGGTCCACAACATATATCAACGAAGCATATGCCTGGGACTATACGATTTATGATTACGGAGCCATTAGCGCCTTTGAGCTTGGAAGATATAAAGAAGCGCTGGATTTTGCAGAGACCGCGTACAAAATGGCTCCTCATATCGAGCGATTGAAAAGCAATCGACTGGTCCTACAGGCCCGACAGGCCCTACCGGTCCCACTGGTCCCACCGGCCCTACAGGTCCGACAGGTCCCACCGGCCCCACAGGCCCGACAGGTCCCACCGGCCCAACAGGTCCCACAGGACCGGCTGGTCTGACAGGCAGTTTGTTGATGGTATTCTCGGCTGCTGTTACTGCCGGCCTGGATATCGCCACTATTATTTCAGGTTTTGCCAGCGCAGGTGTCAATATCATCTGACGGTCAAGCAACTATGCGGAATAACGCAATCATTTGTCTACAGGGCGACACGAAAGTCGCCCTGTTTTTATTTATACAAAGGAGCCAGTTAAAACAGGTAAAAATCCGTTGCATATCCGAATAAAATTGAACGGAGGGGGTGATGCGATGCAGCCGAATTTTTATGCGGGAAAATATACATTTTTCGATGAAGTATTGTTTGAATGCAGTTTCAGTGACTTATTGGGAATAGAGGCAGAGGATATCGAAGCTGGGGATGCACTCAGTTGCTGCCTTTATGACATTGGTTTTCATTCGGCTGAGGATCATGACAGTATAGAACAGACAATGGCTTATTCCCTTGAGATATTCTGCGATGTACGTCATAAATATCAGCAGCATTCAGGGATCGTTTCCCGGAAAATCAACGGTGAAAAGAAACTCCTTATTCCCAAAAAGGAAATCGAGGGGCTGACGGCTGCAGAATCAGAAAACCACAGCATAATAAACCATATCAGTAATACAGCGTTCCATACCCGGAACCTGAAAAACGGGGATATTTACCTTGCGGTAACGGCAAATATCGAAATTATGATTCTTGATGAACCTCATGAAGATTTTTGGATCTGCAGCCGGACAGATATAGTGCCGCCGGCAGAAGATGAAGTTCATGACTGGAAAAAGCTTATTAAGGATATCAGTATAAGGGATACGGTGCTCCTTTTCGAAAACCTTATACAACTTATAAAGGAAAATGTTTGCAGTGGTCCCGATGATGATGCCGGTACAGACAAAAAAAAGCTGGAACAGGAAAACCTGCTGCTGAAATACGAACTAAATGAACTGCGAAACAGGATCCTTGCATTAAGCAGCAGGATCAGCGAAAGAGATTATATCATAGACGGTTTGCTAAAAATCATCAAACCCCTGTAGAAATGACAGGGGTTTGAAGAAAGCCTGATCCATTATGAGCAGCAGCCGCAGTCAGAGGGTTTGCAGTTGTATTCCTCAGGTTTTCCATAAACGATGACATCCTGATCTATACCCAGTTTGTCGATTATGTCTTCAGTTACCTTAAGTTCCACTATAGTCGTCCATACAGACTCTGTCGGGCTTGTGCTTACCAGGAACGTATCAAGTATATCCAGGTCATAGCGGAAGCACTTAAGCAGTATGTATGACTGGAGACTGGGATCCTCAAGGTAACACTGCCTGATCTGAGGCTCAAACATTGAATACGGAATGGAAACAGTGTATTCAAAGCTTGTATAGTTGTTTACACCTGCCGCTACAATGATGAGCGACTCGTTTGGCGGATACTTGCTCTGATGCTGAAGAACAGGGATTCCTGCTGTATCGATAACTGTGGAATCAACGAATGCCTTTGTCGTCGCAGGATTGTACTGGAGCCTGTTGGAAAGGTTCCTCGGCAGCGTGATTACATCGAAGTTCCCGTTCTCATACTCAACCAGCAGGACCAGTTCGTACCTGTGGGTCACCCTGGATTTGCTTGTACAAATCAGGGTATTTCTCGGATAATCAGGTTCGATTATACGTTTGCACAGCTTGACACAAGTCACCGGCGAACCAAGGACAGGCTGCTCCGCGGGAACACTTCCGTCATTGATGATGTAGATCCTGAAAGGCCTTTTCTTACCAGTCGCCACTCCGTTGAAGTATTCTTCCTGCCATAAAGTGTAGGTATCAGCAAGGACCTTTTTGCCCAGAACTTGCTTAGTGAAAATATCTACTTTATGCAGACCCTCAATATTAGTTAATTCTTCAGACATATAAACAACTCCCGTTATGATGTTTGCTTTCTGTTTTATATTATGTATCTCAGGATATAACTGCTACTTGAAAAACCTTGATAATTTACTTCCTGATGCGCTCTTTCGTTCCTGCGATCTCAGCATTTCGGTATTTGTCTGGATATTGTCCAGCAATTGCTTCATTATTGCCATCTCGCTCTGTAACTGGTTTATTTTTTCTATTATTTCTTTCTGCTTTTCTTCAAGGGCCGGCAATGATATTGGGTTCATAACAACTTTTTTGCCGATCGTCTGGGTTTTGTCAGGGACCTTAACGCCCAAAGGGGCCAGAGTATCAGGATCGGTTTTAAATTCAATAAATTTTGGAAACTCTTTTTCCGACTCTTCCCGCTTTATGCGCTTCCATCCCGAACTGAAATTTGAAACGTAGCCGAAGTCATCCATCGCGCTTCACCTGAATTAAAATTCCTCATATCATTATATGAAAATAAAAAAAGAAGTATATTCAGGTACAACCTCCTGAGATAAATTCTAATTTTTTGTATGAGCATCTGTCCTTGAACTCTCTGCATCCTGCAAGATCTGAGATACGGTATATATGATAGGCCGGGAAAGTGGTATCTACATACATTTCAAAATCATTGACAGCCGCCCTTACGCAGAAATGCCGGTCTTCACCGGCAAAGCTGAGATTGTATATCCTGGAGAATGATACATTGCTGTTGATAACTTTTTTGCTTATAAGCGTGCACCCGCCAAGACCCCCAACCTTGTATACCCCGGGCTTTTTTAGCATGGAATGGAATTCTTTCGTCTTTTCCCTGACCTTATCAGGTCCCAGGGCAGCCCCTCCAGGTTCGTACTGGGTGTAGTTGTCATATAACCAGACCTGCGGGTAAAAGGGCCCCGATGGAGCCCATCTGGTCCAGTAGATCTCGGAAATTATATCCTTCTTCTGCTTACTCAAATGAATGAGAGTATTCGGATGCAGAAGAAGATCAGAATCCACAAAAAACAGGCTGTCATAGTTACCGTCCCTGGCAAATCCGAGAATCCTGTTCCGATATTCGCCTACCCTTGAAATGGTGCCATTATCCCATTTATGCTTGTAATCTGTCCCGCAGGCCGGCTGCCTGTCTCCGTTTATAAGCGTGCAGGGAAGTATTTCGGCCAGCTTTTTGAGAAGCCTGGCCGATTCCTTGTCTGTGTTGTCGTCAATAAATAAAAAGTCTGCCCTGATCCCTTCACAGTTCAGATTGAACAATGACTCAGCGTATTCTTTCAATATTTCAGGTTTTTCCCTGACTGGAGCGGCAATGAGAATACGCTTGCCATCCATCATTCTGTCGTCCCGATGACTGTTATTTCCTCTTCGCTGGCCAACTGTACCAGGATATCATAGAATACAGACAAATCAACTCTTGTCGCCGGTACCGGAGGTGATCCTGTTCCTTCAAATCCAGTGTCTCCGATTTCCGCATTCCAGGTCATATTGCGGAGAGTGACGATGACTGTGAAATCATCGTCCGCCGGAATTGTTCCCGTAAACTCGTCGAGAGTAATGGTCATGGTATAGATAAACCTGTCACCGACTCTTTGCATTGTCTGAACGATACTTCTGGATACCTGCACTTCCGAAAGATCATACAAGGTAGTGCATTTGACCCCTATGTCGTCAGGAAGAGTTATGATTTCATATGAGTCGGCTCCGGTGAACTTGGCCAGCAGTATTACCTTGAAGCCAAAGGTTATCTTTACCTTTTTTCCACATATAAAAGACCAGGTGGGTTCATCGGTACGAACGAAAACACACTGAATGCATTCCAGCGGATATTCATTGAAGTCTCCGGCATTATCTATGAACAGGGTTACAGGTTCTTTTTTCCCCAGACGGGTACCGGTGACGGGATTTCTTTTCTCCTGGAAGAAAATCTGGGTACTATTGGATTCAAATCTGGCCAGGGACCTTAAGGCTAAGATATTGATTGTTTTTTTTTCCAATTCACTGTTCATGATATCCTCACAACTTGCTCAAGGTTCTTGTAATATTCTATTCTATTGTATGCGTCCCTCCTGTTAATTGTTAATTGGCTTACAATAAGGCTTTAAGCTTTTCATATCACATGGAGTGGCTTATCCACATATATTGAACTGTAGAATAATAAAAGCAGAAGCGAGGCAAAATGAAGATACTTTTTACCAATCCATCACCATTAATCAAATATGGTATGCAGAAAGGGTTTGAGAAAATTGGCTGGGAAACTGACAGGCTGGAAGTTCCACAGCAGAGTGTAGAAGGCTTGAAGCTGAAAATCGAAGAGTTCAAGCCTGATTATATTTTTACCGAGGGCGGCGTGAATACCAGGAAATTCATATTCCCGGTACTGGAAAAGTATTCGATACCCCATATATACTGGGCAGTCGAAGATCCTGTCGCCAATAATACCTTTGCCATGCAGTGGGCAGAAAAATCCGTGCTGGTGCTCACCCCTGACATGGAAATGCTGGAAAATTACAGAAGAAAAGGCCATAAAGCCATTTGCATACCCTTCGCGGCGGATCCGGATTACTATTATAAATATCCGCCGGATGAACATTTTGCTTCCCTTGATGCCGTGCATGTAGGCAACAACTACAACGTTTTCCCCGAGCGGCGCAGGGCATATGAGTATATTATCAAGCCCTTTATAGACAAAAACAAAAAAATCGAGGTGTATGGCTCCGACTGGGATAATCCAAAGCATGCATTCAGGCTGCCTCCCAAGTACAATAAAGGCTACCTGTCCCATGAGAAAAGCGTGATAGCCTATTCTTCAGCAAAGATATCGCTGGGAGTGCATTCCATAACCAACTCGCGGACGATGCAGTCCATGAGGACTTTCGAGATACTCGCATGCAGAGGTTTTTTTCTTACACAGCACACCAGGGCTATCGAGTACATGTTCAAAAACCACGTCCATCTTGTGTGGTCAAAAAGCTACGATGAGACGGTCGAACTGATGGAATATTATCTGACCAATGACCAGGCGAGGGAAAGAATCGCCTTGAACGGTCAGAAGTTCGTCTATGAAAACCACACTTACGAGAAAAGGGTGCGTGAGATAGAAAAAGCACTGAAGGGGGGATAATTATGAAAATAGCGATAATTGGCTACTATGGCCACAATAACCTCGGTGATGAGCTTAACCTGTTGGAGATGATCAAACTGATAAAAATACAGCGTCCCGATGCCGAGATCACAGTATTCAGCGGCGGATTGGGGACCTTATATTATGATGTGGATTACAGCATAGTGCTTGCTGACCGACTGGGGTTGGCCGGGTACCGGGACGCTTTGAATAAATACGATCTTGTCATTATCGGAGGAGGAGGGCTTGTATTCCTGGGAGCCAATTACTTCAATTTCCTCCAGGAAGGCTTGAAAGTCCCTTACATATTCAGCCGCGTCGGTATCGACGACCGGGTGGTTTCGCAGCCTGTCGTGGCACAACTGAAACAGATCCTTGGGAAGGCATATGAAGTGACTGTCAGGACAGGCGGTGACAGGAATCTTGCGCAAAAACACTTCGGGATAGATTGCCGGGTGGTTCCCGAAGCCATATGGAATTACGAAGCAGAGCCTTTTCCACTGACAGCGAATGGGAAGAAAATCCTGGTGAGCATGAACGCTTATGCTTCAAGGTATTTTTCGCAGGTAAAGGAAGCGCTCAGTGATCCGAAAACGTCAAAAACAATTTTTACTGTGTCCATGCAGGATACATCGAAAGACTTCCATTACAATATATTGAGCACTCCCGAAAACCGTGTCATATTGCCGGAATCAGTGTCGCTCCATAAAAAAGCTTCATTCATCGCTGCCGCTGACCTGGTGATCACTTCCAGGCTTCATGCGGGTCTTTTGGCTTTAAGCCATGGTATACCTGCGATAATGCTGAAAAGCACGCCCAAAGTCCGTTTCCTGATGAAAGAACTGGACCTGGAGGGCCTGTATGCCGACAGCGGCATAAACGCAGCGATGGTTGAAGATGTCCTTTCAAAAAATATGAGGATACGATTGCTCGAGTTATCGAGACATATGAAAGAGCTTTCCCGAGGGCCGATATTACCTGAATGAAGAGACAGACGGGGTGAGTGATGATAAAATGCAGGAATACAGGGATTTAAAGCATTTGTTTGAAATAAGGGAATTTTGTCCGGAAGGGAAACTTGTCACTGACCATGAAAAAGTGGTCATATATCCGCCAACCATCGACTGGGATTATATGCGGCAGCGTCCGCAGCAGATTATGGAGCAGTTCTCCCTGAACGGTTATGAGGTTTATTACTGCAACAAGACACAATCAATAACAAAACTGTATACCGAGATAAATCCGAATCTCAAGATCATACATAACAACAGCTGCTTTATACAGAATGTCGTACCTGAGATCAAGAGAATGGGGAAAAAGATAATACTGTGGGTATCCTGGTCGAAACTCCATGCCTTCCTTGACCGGTACAGCCCCGACTTGATCGTTTATGATTACCTGGACGATTTCGATGCCTGGAAGCCTTACCTGGGCCCCATGGTTGAGAAAGCCCATGTGGTGATTACCACTTCACGAAAGCTTATGGAAGAAATGGCAAGGGATTATCCCGACAAGCCAAGCATAATGGTTCCCAATGGCTGCGACATTGAAAGGTTCAGACAAGGGGGGAAGGCTGAAAAGCCACGTGAACTGAAAGACCACGACGGGCCTGTCATCACCTATTCGGGGGCATGGGCAAAATGGGTTGACATAGGACTGGTCGAAAAAATAGCCTTCACCTTCAGTAATGCGCTTGTATGTATCATGGGAACCGAGTTCGGGGTGAAAGTCCCGAGACATATCCCAAATCTCAGGTATCTTGGCTTGAAAAACTATTTTGAACTGCCCGCATATCTGAACCATAGCACGATATGCATCATACCGTTTGTTATAAATCCCATAACGGTGGCCACAAATCCCATTAAGATGTACGAGTATCTTGCTTCAGGAAAGCCCGTGGTGTCGACCAACCTGCCTGAAGTGCAGAATGTTCCTTCGGTATATATTGCGAATAACAACGAAGAATTTATAGAGAAAATACGTCTTATCCTGGAAGGGAAAATAGGATTCAGGGAAAAGGAAACAAACTCCTGGCTCGAAGAACATACCTGGGAAAAACGGTTTGATAAAATTAACCGGTTTCTGCAGAATGTCCTCGAATAAGGAATGAGCTTCCCCCGGGCAATAAAACTGCTATAATATAGAAATAGAGCTTCAGTTATGGAAGACCAGGCAGGTATATTAAAACTGCCTGGTTTTGCTGGCATCTGAACGAATTCAGAATATAAAATCTGGAAAGGAGTTTGGTTCATGAAGGCAGCCGTATTCCTGGGCAAACACAATCTGGAAGTGCAGGAGGTCAAAATGCCGGAACTGAAGCCTGACGAGGTGCTGGTTAAGGTAATGGCATGCGGGGTATGCGGAACAGATATACATATCTACGAAGGTGACGAGGGGGCGGCAAAATGCGTTCCTCCCACCATCCTCGGCCATGAGTTCTCGGGTATCGTATATGAGGTGGGCTCCGGCGTTAAAAACTTTAGACCCGGAGACAGGGTGTGCGTCGATCCCAATGACATGTGCGGCGGCTGTTATTACTGCAGGAACGGCAAGGCGCATTTCTGCGAAAACATGATCGGAATAGGAACGACAGTCAACGGCGGTTTTGCCGAGTTCTGCGCCGTAAGGGAAAAACAGGTCTACAGTATAGGGGACAGTCTGTCATTTGAAGCCGGAGCCATGGCCGAACCTGTGGCCTGCTGCATCCACGGGATGGACCTGACAGGAGTGAAAACAGGCAACACAGTAATGATTATAGGCGGAGGGACCATTGGCCTTATCATGCAATGCTGTTCGGGCTTACGGCTCCAAACTGCGAGGTTCCCTTAAGGCCTTTTGACGTATTCAAAAAAGAATACAGCATCAAGGCGTCGTTTATTAATCCCTATACCCAGAAAAGGGCCGTGTCGCTGCTCCAGTCGGGTAAAATCAATATTGAGGCTCTCATTACCGACAGGATAAAACTTGACGATATACAGAGGGTTTTCAGGGACGGTTCATTCAGGAGCCGCGGCAAGGTCATTATCGAACCATGATGACGACATTGTTTCTTTTAAGTTTAGAATTTCGATATAAAATAAGATAAAAAAGATCAGAGGGAGTATATGTTCCGTATATTGGTCGTAGACGATGACAAGCATACCAGAAGACTTTTTGAAGATGTGCTGAAGGCGGAAAACTATACTGTTCTTACAGCTGCCAACGGTGAGGAAGCCCTTGAGATAATGGACAGGGAACATATCGACCTTGTGGTCCTTGACATAATGATGCCCAAAATGGACGGGTATGAGCTTACAAAGGTCCTTAGGAAGACAAACAACAACCTTCCGATTCTGATGGTCTCGGCAAAACAGCTGCCTGAGGACAGACGCAAAGGATTTATTGTCGGAACCGACGACTACATGACGAAACCGATAGACGTTGAAGAGATGCTGCTTCGTATCAAGGCCCTCCTGCGGCGCGCACAGATTGCCAGCGAAAAGAAGATTGTCATAGGCGACGTGGTGCTCGACTACGACAGTTTTACAGTTTCAAAGAACGGCGAAGTCATAGAATTGCCTCAAAAGGAATTTATGCTCCTTTTCAAACTGCTTTCCTATCCCGGCAAGATTTTTACCCGTATCCAGCTCATGGACGAGATATGGGGAAACGACAGCGAGTCGGGCTGGGAAACGGTTACAGTTCATATAGCAAGGCTCCGCAAACGGTTCGAGGGCTGGAAAGAATTTGAGATCGAGTCGGTCAGGGGACTTGGTTACAAGGCGGTGAAAAAAGTATGAAAGCGGAAATAAGGAAGCACCGCTTTGCATTGACTTTACTGTTTTCAGGGGTTGTATTCTTTTTCCTGATACTTACAATGATGGTGGTCGGCTGTATCATAATATTCCTGATACATCACGGAGTGCTTGAACCAATAGGAAGCGGTCCGAGATTCTATCGGCTTATTGTCAGGATGATGATAGCAAGCGTGGCAATAGGATCAATCCTGACTGCAGTGGCAAGCCGTATCCCTCTTAAACCGGTCAACGCCATAATAAATGCCATGAACAGGCTGGCTTCGGGAGATTACAAAACCCGGCTTCATTTTGGAAGATACCTCTCAAAACATCCCACGGCAATTGAAATAAGCCGCAGTTTCAATAACCTGGCAGAGGAACTTGAAAGAACCGAAATACTGCGCTCGGACTTTATCAACAACTTTTCCCACGAGTTCAAAACACCCATAGTTTCGATCGCAGGTTTCGCCAAGCTGCTTAAACACGGCAATCTTACCGATGAACAAAAAATGGAGTATATCAACATCATCGAGGAAGAATCTCTGCGTCTTTCGGCCATGGCCACCAATGTGCTTAACCTGACCAAAGTGGAGAACCAGACTATACTTACGGATGTGACAGAATTCAATCTATCCGAGCAGATCAGGAACTGTGTCCTGCTTCTTGAAAACAAGTGGACCAAAAAGAACATGATCCCGGAGCTCGATTTTGGCGAACACATGATAAATGCCAACGAGGAATTGCTCAAACAGGTTTGGATCAATCTTATTGACAATGCCATCAAGTTCGGCGATGAAGGCACTTCATTCAATATCAGCATCACTGAGACCGAAAACCGCATACTGGTTTCTGTCGCTGACACGGGAATAGAGATACCGGCAGAGTTTAAGGATAAGATCTTCCGGAAATTTTACCAGGTTGACGAGTCCCATTCGAGCGAGGGCAACGGTATAGGGCTTGCCGTCGTCAAGGGAATAGTAAAGCTGCATGATGGAGATATCACCGTTTCATCCGGCAACCATAAAACAGTTTTCACAGTATCCCTTCCCAAGTGATGTGTCGAGGGGACGGTTCTTTTGGCACATTCTGCAGCCTAACACTGGTTCTGAAATTCATAGCAGCGACGTGCTGCGGTCAAATGAAACACCCATTTGGCATTAACTTAGCAATATAGCTTAGAAGGACCGTCCCCGATGACAATTAATTGTCAGAAGAACCGTCCCCGTGGCAACTTTTTGTTTATTTTCAGTTAAGGATGAAAACATATAATCCGAGTCGTACTTAAAGCAGAAAGAAGAAGCGGCTATGAAGAAGTGGTTTGAAAAATTGGCGTACAGCATGCAGCGATTTATGTATGGACGCTATGGCTATGACGAGCTTTCCAGGTTTCTCTCCATTGCCGGAATCATCCTGCTGTTTTTGTCTCTGTTACCTTATCTGAGAATCCTGTATTTCGTTGCGCTTGCCATGCTGGTTTGGTCATGGTTTCGGGCATTCTCGAAAAACATATACAATCGGCAGACGGAAAGGCAGAAATACCTTGATATCAAAAGCAGGGCAAGGCAAAAATACAGGCTGTATAAAAACATGTGGCTCGAAAGAAAAACCCATAAATATTATAAATGCCCGCATTGCAAAGCCGTTGTCCGTATCATAAAGCCCGAAGGAAGAAAGACCATAAGCATTCAATGCCCCAAATGCGGCGGCAGTTTCGATAAGAAAACGTAAGTCCGTGTAAATGCTTATGGCCTGGTGTTCGGCTATTGACGGAAAGGAAGAAATATCATGGGTATAGCTATAGGAATAGACCTGGGTACGACGAACAGCTGCGTTGCCGTGGTTGAAGGCGGGAAACCGGTCATCATACCCAATGAAAACGGTAACCGGACGACGCCAAGCGTCGTTGCGTTCACCAGGGAAGGAGAGCGGCTTGTCGGTGAAATGGCCAAACGACAGGCGGTCATCAACAGCGAAAGGACCATCAGCTCCGTAAAGCGGCACATGGGTACCGACTGGCGAAAAATAATTGACGGCAAAGCTTATACTCCCCAGGAAATAAGCGCCATGATCCTGCGTAAGCTGAAAACCGACGCTGAAAACTACCTTGGCGAGGCCGTTACCGATGCCGTTATCACTGTTCCGGCATATTTCAACGACATCCAGCGCCAGGCCACCAAGGATGCCGGAAGGATCGCAGGCCTGAACGTGCTCAGGATAATAAATGAGCCCACGAGCGCAGCCCTCGCTTACGGACTCGATAACGGCATGCCGCAGAAAATAATGGTTTATGATCTTGGCGGCGGCACATTCGACGTTTCCATCATAGAAATCGTGGAAGGCGTTATTGAAGTCCTTGCAACCAACGGCGACAACCATCTTGGCGGGGATGATTTCGACGAAAGGATAGTAAACTTCCTGGCCGATTTGATAAAAAGGGAGCACCATGTTGATATACGGAAAGACTTTGCCGCATTTCAACGGGTAAAAGAGGCCGCCGAGCAGGCCAAGAAAGAACTCTCGGCTTCCGAAAACACGTATATAACGCTCCCGTACCTTACCATGTCCCACGGACAGCCGGTAAACTTTGAATATTCTCTTTCACGGGCAAAGTTTAATGAACTGACGCGGGACCTGGTGGAGCGGACAGCCGTTCCTGTCAGGAACGCACTGGCCGATGCCGGGATTGCTGCGTCTGAGCTTTCCAGGGTCTTGCTGGTAGGAGGTTCCACAAGAATCCCTGCTGTCCAGGAAATGGTTTATCACCTTACGGGAATAATTCCGTCAAAGAACATTAACCCCGATGAATGCGTCGCGCAGGGAGCCGCCATCCAGGCTGAAACGCTGTCAGGCGGGGAAATGACTGTTTATGGCGGGAAAAGCGATATACTTCTTCTTGATGTCACACCACTAAGCCTTTCGATCGAAACGGTCGGCGGTGTTTCCACAAGGCTCATAGAACGGAACACAACTATTCCGGTACGTTATTCCAGAATATTTACCACGGCGGCGCCATTCCAGAGAAGCGTTGAAATAAACGTCCTGCAGGGCGAACGCCCCATGGCAAGGGATAATAAGTCCATAGGAAGGTTCAGGCTCAACGGGATAAAACCGGCACCTGCCGGTATACCACAGATCGAGGTTACGTTCGATATCGATGTGAACGGTATTCTGAAAGTCTCGGCAAAAGACCTTGATACAGGAAAAGAACAATCCATCACAATAACAGATAACGAACGCATGACTGATGACGAGATAGAAAAGGCAATCCGCGACGCTCAGCAGTATGCCGCCCAGGACGGAATAAGGAAAAAAGCGCTGGAAATCAGCAGTGAAGCCAATAAGTGCCTGAACCGCGCCATGCAGGCGCTGAGCAAGGTAAAGAAAGAGTTGCCCAGGCAGGAAAAGAAACAGATCAAGGAAGACATTGCATACTTACAGAAACTGCTGTTGAGGGCAAAACCGGTCAACATGACCGAAAGCGATATACTGGCTATCCGGGATGCCATAAGGCGCTTAAGCATGAGCAGCGCCAGCGCATGCCGCATGGCGGGATTCAGTATCGACAGATAGCATAAGTTTGGGAGGACATGATATGCTGGAACTTAAAAATATTACAAAAACATATATTTCCCCGGGAGAGAGAGTTGAAGCGCTTAAGGGAATAGACCTGAAATTCCGCAACAGCGAGTTCGTTTCGATCCTCGGTCCGTCGGGCTGCGGCAAAACAACTCTGCTGAATATAATAGGTGGGCTTGACAGGTATACATCGGGAGACCTTGTCATCAACGGAAGATCCACAAAAGAGTATAAAGACAGGGATTGGGACGCGTACAGAAACCATTCGGTCGGATTCATCTTCCAGAGCTACAACCTCATACCACACCAGACGGTACTGGCAAACGTGGAGCTTTCGTTGACCCTCTCGGGCGTATCTAAGAAAGAACGCCGGAGGAGAGCCATGGAAGCCCTTGAAAAGGTCGGCCTCAAGGACCAGATGCGAAAAAAGCCGGCAGAAGTTTCGGGCGGGCAGATGCAGCGCGTAGCCATCGCCAGGGCCATTGTCAATAACCCTGATATAATCCTCGCCGACGAGCCCACGGGCGCCCTCGATACCGAAACGAGCAGGCAGGTTCTTGATATCCTCCAGGAGATCGCGAAGGACAGGCTTGTGATAATGGTTACTCACAACAAAGAGCTGGCGGAGAAATACTCTACCAGGATAGTAAAGATGCTTGACGGCAGGATTATAGACGACAGCAGGCCTCTTACTGCCGAAGAGGAGGAGAAAGAGGCAGCTATAGCGCTAAGTAAAACGAAAGAAACACATAAGAAGAAAAAGCCGTCCATGTCCATTGGCACATCTTTCGGTCTTTCGCTTAAAAACCTTTTTACCAAAAAAGGCAGGACTGCGCTGACCAGCTTTGCCGGCTCCATTGGTATTATCGGTATCGCGCTCATATATGCCGTTTCCCATGGTACTACGGCATTTATCGATTATGTCCAGGAAGAGACCCTGTCGTCTTATCCGCTGACCATAGAGGCACAGAATGTGGATGTCACCACCCTGCTGACTACATTCATGGGGAAAGCCAGGTCCATATCCGAGCATGAGAACGACGCCATTTACCAGAAAGCCATGCTCTATGAGATGACAAACGCGATGAATTCCCTTGAAACCAATAAAAACGACCTGAAAGCATTCATGAAATATATTGAGGAACAGCGCGCCGATGAAAACAGCAAGCTGTATCCGGCCCTGGCTGGCGTTCAGTATACTTATGACACTGACCTGCTCATCTATACGAAGAATGTGGACGGCTCCATCATACGTTCGGATACTGAAGAACTGACCATGGAACTTATGAAAAAATACGCCGGAGTAGACATGTATTCCATGAAAGCAATGCGCGAGCGGTCGATAATGGGCAGCATGTCCTCGGCGATGACATCAAGCTTCAAACTGTGGAAAGAATTGCTTTCAGGCAGGGACGGAGAACTCATAAATGATGTAATAAGGAAACAGGATGACGTAATATACGGTCACTGGCCCGAAAATTACAATGAGATTATTCTGTTTGTCGATGAGAAAAATGAGATTGATGATATGACCCTGTATGCATTGGGCCTTAAATCGGAAGAAGAAATGAAAGAACTCATGGAGGCTTCAGTCAACGGAAAGGTCATTGATTACGAGATAAAGAAATGGTCCTATGAAGAAATCTGCAATATGGACTTCCGTACCATACTGAGCTCGGACTGCTATACCTATGATGACAAATCCGGGACATATACAGACCTGCGTGAAACCGAGGCAGGACTCAAATACCTGTACGACAATGCCCTGAACCTTCGTGTTGTAGGTATCGCCAAACCAAGCGAAAATGCCGTTGCCGCGGCATCAAGAAGCTGGATAGGCTATACTAAGAAGCTGACAGAATACATTATGAATCACGCAAATGAGTCCCAGGCAGTAAAAGCCCAGAAAGAAAATCCGTCCATCGATATATTTTCAGGTCTTCCGTTTAAAGAAACAGACGAAAACATGAATACCGAAAAGAAAGCCAAAGAGTTCAGGGAACATGTTTCATCCCTTGATACTGCCGGGAAGGCTTCAACATATGTAAAAATAATGAGCATTCCTTCGGAAGACGCTATCAACCAGTTTGTGGCAGGCACCCTTGCAGGCATGTCACGGGCTGACATCGAAGCTGCAATGATTCCTGCCATAACAGAGCAAACTGGCATGGATCAGGAAACGGTTGCCGGATATATTTCTTCAATGAGCGATGAAGATCTTAACGAACTTTTCACACAGGGCCTCGTCCAGCAGTTCAGGGCCCGGTATGCCGAACAGGTAAAACAGCAGATGAGCTCAATGACCACCGAGCAGCTTGCCTATGCGTTGGATGCGGCGCTAAACCAGTATACGGACGAGCAATGCGCGGCATATTACGACGAGGTCCTCGAGTTCTCGGATTCCACATATGAAGAAAACATGAAAAAGCTCGGCAGCGTTGATCTCGAAAATCCTGCGACAATCAATCTCTATGCGTCATCCTTTGCAAACAAGGATGTTATAGAAGAAGTTATCGCTGAATATAACGAAAAGGTGGACGATTTATCGGAAATCAAGTATACCGACTATGTCGGGCTCATGATGTCGTCAGTGACCACTATCATCAATGCCATCACGTATGTGCTTATAGCGTTTGTCGCGGTTTCGCTCGTGGTTTCGTCCATAATGATAGGCGTTATCACGCTGATCTCGGTACAGGAGCGCACCAAGGAGATTGGTATCCTCCGTTCAATCGGCGCTTCCAAGAGGAATGTTTCCAGCATGTTCACCGCGGAGACTGTTATCATTGGATTTACTTCGGGCTTGCTTGGCGTGCTGATAACTTACCTGCTTTGCATACCCATTAACCTTATCCTGCACCGCCTGACCGGGCTGAAGAACCTTACGGCAATCCTGCCGCCCCAGACAGCCGTTGTTTTAGTGGCAATCAGTATGCTGCTTACGCTGATTGCAGGGATTATACCTTCCCGCAGCGCGGCCAGAAAGGATCCTGTCGTTGCCCTCCGCACCGAATAAGTGCTGTGATACAAAGGGACGGTTCCAAAACTTCCGTGATGGAAGCAGTGGAATCGTCCCTTGTTTCTTTACTTCCTGAAAATGTGCGAAAGTCTCCGTCCACTGAGCGCATTTAGCAGCTTAATAACTCTTTGGATTCTGCGGCTGCAGCCTGCAGCGATTTATCGCTCCGTAAATCCATCCGGGATTCAGGTCGCGCCCGCTTCGCAATCCGTACCATGCTTTAGATCGCATGCAGGCACTCCGCTATAATGTGTCACATACTTATTCCTCATCCTGCAGGGCATCGTATCCTTCTTCGCCCGTTCTGATCTTTATAACGTTCTCAACGTCGTAAATAAAGATCTTGCCGTCGCCCATATTGCCAGTGTACAGTGCTTTCTTTACGGTATCCACAACTGTCTCCACGGGTATCTTGCATACTACGATATCCACCTGTACCTTGGGCAGAAGCCTTGTCTTAACCGGCAAGCCGCGGAAGTACTCGGAGTGTCCTCTCTGCATACCGTACCCAAGGACGTTGGTGACAGTCATTCCGGTTATGCCGATCTTATCCAGCTCAGTCTGAAGGGCTGTATACTTATCCTGGTTGGTAATGATGGTGACTTTGGTCATCTTTACGCCGGGACGCGCCTTGTTGACCACGGGTATGGCCACCTCGGGCGATACTTTGGTTGACGGAGCTTTAGGCGGTTCAGCAAATCCTGCAGCTGCCACACTGTCTCCGTAACCGTTGCCTGTAGCCAGGATAGGAGCGACGATAGCGAAATCGGGATATGCAGTGTTCCCGTGCTCACCAATATCAAGGCCCTGGATCTCTTCCTGCAGACTGACGCGGATGCCGACTGTCTTTTTAAGAAGGTACCAGACAATATAAGATGAAACGAAGGTGAATATACCTACTGCGATAATACCTGCGAGTTCAGCCCCGAGCAGGGAGAAACCGCCGCCAAAGAACAGACCGTTGACGGTAGAAAGGCTGGTAACTCCTTCCTGGGCGAAAAGCCCAACTGCGATAGTGCCAAATACACCGCAGACAAGGTGGACCGATGTAGCGCCTACAGGGTCATCGACCTTAACTTTGTCAAACAACAGTACTGAGAACACTACGAGCACACCGGCAATAGCGCCGATTATCAGCGAGCTCCCAACGCTTACAAAGGCACAGCTTCCTGTAATACCAACAAGACCTGCCAGGCACCCGTTGATGGTCATGCCGAGATCCGGTTTGCCAATAAATATCCATGACGTAGCTGTAGCAGTAAGCACAGCCGCGATGGCAGCGGTGTTGGTGGTTACCACGATATGTACGACATCATCCGGATTCTGGAAACTCATGGTTGAGCCTGGGTTAAATCCGAACCATCCGAGCCACAGAATGAAAAGACCTATGACAGCAAGTGACAAGTTATGGCCTGGAATAGCTTTCGGCTTTCCATTCTTGTCATACTTACCGTAACGGGGACCAAGTATGATGGCTCCCGCAAGGGCAGCCCAGCCGCCTACCGAGTGGACTACAGTATCTCCTGCGAAATCCAGGAAACCAAGCTGTGCCAGCCAGCCGCCGCCCCAGATCCAGTGACCGACGATGGGATAAATGACGAGAGTCAGCACAAAGGAGAATAATATGAAGGATATGTACTTGACCCTCTCAGCAACTGCTCCCGATACGATGGTCGCCGCTGTACCGCAGAATACCAGCTGGAAGAAGAACTTGCCCCAGAACGGTACGTTAGAAGTGAGAGTATCTTTGTAGAAATCCAAATTTGATTTTCCCAGGATAAACAAGTTCTGCGTACCTACGATCGGGTTGTCTCCGCCGAACATCAGGCCCCATCCGAGAAGCATGAAGCCAAGCGAAGAAACCGCGAATACAATAAAGTTCTTCGAAAGAATATTGACCGTATTTTTTGACCTCGCAAAACCGGACTCGACCGCTGCGAAACCGAGGTTCATGAAAAAGACCAGTACTCCTGCCAATACTACCCATAGTGTGTCGACGATCATTGTTGTATTCATTACTATACCTCCTATAAAAAATTAAGGCGTGTATTTTTGCGGCATCCGCGGATGCTTGAAAATACACGCCTTTGTGCGCATAAATCTTTAACGTCAGCTATTTGGCTATTTTTCACAGGAGTTTATCACTCCTGCGACCCCGGGGTTTTAATTACTGTATGCAAATCATCGCTATTAAAAGTTGAGGCGCTGTGGGTTTTACCCGCAGCGCCTTTGCTGATGGAATTATTATAAACGGGACTCGGGCAAATGTCAATATCCAAATTCAAATTCAAATATTGATCTTCAGGTAATGCTCAGAATACATACAATTGTTTTTCAGCTTCTACTATGCCTATGTGCTCGAATTTAGGTCAATACTTACATCGTGGAGGAACCTGACGAAAACATGGCCGATGGCAGGGACTGCCGGGCCGGAGCTATTATTATGACCAGATACTTTGCAAGCGGAGAAACCGTTCCCTTACTTCCTTTCAAACCAATTTCGCCCAAAAATAGGTCAATTTCGACATATTCCGACAATGATTCTTTTTTTAAGTTAGAATATTACCCTGTGTGAGTATATCATTTGCCTTAAAATCCATTATGATCAACAGGACTTTAATATGTATGCGTTTTGTATTCAATTATGCGGGGAGGAAATATGATGAACAGAGCGAAAAGTTTCTTGGCGGGCGGACTGGTTTTTTTCACGCTGGTGTCAATGCTGCCTCAAGCCGCGATTACAGCATTCGCGGACGAGACGACCGGCACAGCCGAAGTGCAGGATATCAGCGAATCCAATGTTTTTGACGCTTTGGGGATCGACACATCGGACATTCCTAAAGACGTTGACCTGTTCAGCACCGATAACCCCTACGGCAGGGACAGCTTTGTAGAAAATGCCGTGTACGAGATCCTCGTGCAGGATTCATTCAATTCTACATTCCTGCTTGGCGAGAACAATGATCTGGGCGGCGATCCTGACAAAGCCGCAGTCGGTTTTTCCATAACCCCAGATTCCGGCAAGAATTACGCTACTTTAGGCCAAACCACTGATGCCAGGAACGTTTCGAACCTAAGCGTACCGGGTGAGTTTGACGAAGGAGTCACAAAAACCATCGCCGGGCATTTCAATAACAAAAAGGATACAAATAAATCAGACCTGGCAACCGTAGTAATAACAGGAACAGGAAACGATGCCAGTGCATACCTGTATTTTTCAAAAACGAGTTCGGCACAAGGTGGCAGAATTACTCTCGTAGATGGTCAGGTTGGACATAGCAACATGGGCAGCGGAAGCCATGGCATACCTTGTGGAAGCGGGCATAGTCAGCGGCAGCGACGGCAAACTGCTTCCTACAGACACCACCACGAGGGCCCAGATGGCAGCAGTACTGTATAGCCTGTTAAGCAAGGTCAACTGATCAAGTAATATATAGTGGTTGAAAAACATGGGGGAGCGCATCCGCGCTCCCCCATGTTTAATCACCAATTTCGCTTAAACTAATCCTATTTTCGTCAATTTATGTTCAAATTACATTTTTTGTTATATAATAAACCCAGGTGTTTGGAATGCTTTACCAAATTGATATGCAATCGGGAAATCTCCGTTTTTTTACCGAGCCACGCAGCTTCATAAAAATTCCATACTATACCGTTAAAGAAATGAGAAATCGATATCCTGACAGAAATTTTGCTGTTATCGGGGAAATCGGCGGTATTGCTCGTGCCTCGGGAAACTGTGACAAGATTTGCGTGGAGGAAGGCAAAGAGCTTCCCATACTGCCGAGAGGAAGCCTGAAAAGGCCCTTTGAATGGGTCATAGGATATGCAGGGGTGCAGGGAAACCGTTATGTGGCTGTGATCGGAGGTATCTTCCACTTGTTCATGGCTGTCAAATGTGTTATCAAAAGTCTTGGCAATCGAATTCAGAAATAGTATTATATTAAGCAAATAAAGCAAATGTTTCGATTGTTTTCATCAACCTGGGGGGACTTTATGCCGATCAGAATTGGCATCTGTGACGACACAGCGGATGACATTGAACTGCTGAAGGAAACTCTGTATGCCTATGACCGTACTTTTGAAATAGTCTCTTACACCGACGGAAAAACGCTTATCAATGATTTTCTGGGTGATAAAAACACATTTGATATCCTTTTCCTTGATATATACATGCCGGGAACAGACGGTATCAGGACAGCCGAGATAATACGCAGAGAGAGAACGGATATAAGGATTATTTTCGTCACGTCCAGCATGGATCATTATCCCCATGCCTATGATGTTTTTGCTTTCAACTATGTCGTAAAACCATTTGAAAGAGAAAAATTATACCGTATCCTGGACCAGGCGATATGCGAGATAAAAAAAGAAAACGATCAGAAAATCCATTTTACCTACAAGTCCACTTTATACAGTGTTAACTGCCAAGATATCCTTTATATCGAAAGCAGAGACAAGCTCGTCCTTTTCCATAAGACCAGCGGCGAAACCCTCCAGTGCTATGGCAAGCTTGATGAGATAGAAAAAAACTGCCGTCTCAATCCTTTATCCGGTGTCATAAGAGTTTTATTGTCAATATTTCCCGTATTACCGAGATGGGAGAAAACTTTTTCCGTCTCGGACAGGTCGCCATCAGTATTTCCAAGAAGAATCTTAAGCAAGCCAAAGAGAAATATTACTCGTACTTGTTTTCTCATATGGGCAGAGGGCGGTCGCTATGAATGGTTCCAGGCATTCAAAAATATACCTTGTATGTGGGTTGGTATTCGTTATTCTTTTTTCACATCTGCCGGTGCTTTATACTTTGCTCTATCATGAACTGACCGGTGCTCCCACTGCAGTGGATGGTGTTATGGATGTTAAAACAGTTTCCCCTGCCCGGAAGATCGTCCTGGACGGAAAATGGGAATTTTACTGGAAACGTCTGATTGCCTCAGACAAGCGGAAAAATGATAAGCCTGATTTTCTGATAGATGTGCCCGGATACTGGTCCAAATATAAAATAGATGGGGAACGGCTGCCGGCTGATGGTTATGGAAGCTTCAGGCTGGTACTTCGGGGGCTGGATTATAAGAACCCTGTAACGGTGTTTATTCCTGATTTTGGCAGCGCATACCGTGTTTTCATCGATGGCGTTCTTGCATCTGAAAGTGGAAGCATATCAGCGGATCCGAATGAAATATATACGGTTCCCAAACCGAAACTGTATCCCGTCACCCTGTCCGGGTCGGGTACTCACGAAATAATTATTGAAATGGCCACCACAAGGTTTTCCGGGTTGTATATGGCGCCTGTTATGAAGGAATATAACAGGGCGATGCTTGAAGACTTCTACAGAAACGGCATGCGGTTCATTCTGTTCGGAACCGTGTTGTTCTCCTTTTTTATTTTGACTGTCGCCTATATGCTCTCTTTCAGGAAAAATAAACGATCAATATGGCTTTCTGTTCTTAGCCTGCTGATGATGCTCCGAATTATGCTGACTGCTGAATTCTATAGTTTCTGGCAGAGCAGCGTATTTTTCGGTCTTTCTTACGAAGCGACCAACGAACTGATGTTTTTTATCACATTTGCCCTTAATTTCATACTGATTTATCTCGCCCAGGAACAGTTTGGGGTCGATTTTTCCCAAAGAGAAAAGTGGTCTTTTCTGCTTTATTATACCTTCATATACCTTGTATACCTGTTTATTCCCCGCGACTTTTACAACCAGTACCTGACTGTTCTGCTTCCAGTCTCTGTTTTTGGCCTTGAGTTCCACTCATTTTTTAAACTTTACTTTGGGATCCATCATATGGAAAATCATGGCATAATAGCTTTTTGGGGAATTATCCTGGCCGCACGATATGCGCCATTTCATCGGAGTCATGAGAAGACTGGCCGGAGAAGGACAATATGAGGAACTTAAAAAATTCCTTGGCAAATACACCGAAAAAACCGAAACAGACCAGATTCCGCTGTATTGCGAAAATGTGGTGATCAACTCTGTTTTGGGATATTACTCAATGAAGGCGAAAGACATCGGCGTTCCTTTCGGCTGTGCCTGCAGCATTCCCAAACAGATTTCGGTAAACGAAATCGATGTTTGTATTGTCCTGGGAAACGCACTGGAAAACGCCATCGAGGCATGCGCCGTTATGGATTGCACAGATAAGCGTTTTATTTCAACCGAGGCAAGAATAACGGACAACAATCTGCTAATAAAAATCGATAACTCGTATAACGGCAATATCAATGTTCGTAACGGGAACTATTTCTCGACAAAAAACGAAAAAAACAGGGGGTTAGGTATCCGGAACATTAATAAAGTCATAGAAGCAAACAAAGGCTATTTAAAGATCGATCACGAAGATAAGGTTTTTACCCTGATGGCAGCATTTCCCTGCATGTGAAGCAGGGGGACGGTTCCTCTGCTTCATATTGACCTGTGCATGTGCATGGAGTATTCTTAAAAAAGAGAGACGAGAAAAGAGATCTGCAGAGGGAGGTTCCGTCATGAGATGTCCATATTGCGGAGATGAAATGATCAAGGGAACAGTCAGGAGCCGTGGCAGCAATTTCTTTCTTCCGGATGGGGAAAAAATGCCTATGCTGTATACAGCAAAGTCAATGCAAAAGCATAATGCTATTCCTTTACCGCCAAGTCCTTTTAGTCTTGGTACTGACAATTGGCCTGCTGCTTATGCATGCCGGAACTGCAGAAAGATAATACTGGATTATTAAAGTGAGCAAGGGGACGATTCCCTTGCTTCTTTCATATAATGAAAAGCAATTTGGAAGGATTGGGCATGGCTGCCGATATGGGGATAGAAATGTTGACCGAAGAGCAATACAGGAAACTTCAGCAGCTTGGAAAGTTTGACACGAAAACATCAAGCTGGATAAAAACTCCCGACAATATCCGAAGCCTTGGCGGCGCACTGTTTTGCGACAGGCGATATGACACCGTGTTCGTATACCATAACGGGGCGGAATCCTATTATTCGTCCAGAGGCTTCAGAGGCCTGCTGAGGGTATGAAAATGATCCGGCAATGCGGTATAATGGAATCAAAAACGGCATTGAAAGGAATTGATTGGTTTGAAAGTCAAAAAAGCTGTCGTCCTGTTTGCATTGATAATAGCTCTCTTCTCGACTTCGTTTTCATACATTCCAGCCGTACATGCCCAGGAAGTCCAGCCTTTCTCGGATGTGCCCAGAGACCATTATGCGTATGCACAGATACACCGCCTGAGGGAACTGGGCATAACCTCAGGAATCGGCAATAATAAGTTCGGTCTTGGGAGGACCATAACCCGCGGCGAGTTTGTATCTTTCCTGGTAAGGCTGATGGGCTGGGATGTCGTAAAACCTGAAAAGGGCAGTTTTCTTGACAACAAAGATCCTAACCATTACACCTATGAAATGATCGAAACCGCCCTTGCTCATGGTGTGATAAAGAAGGACAGCGACTATTTCCGTACCAACGACCCCATCACCAGGGAAGAAATGGCTGTGATGATCGTGCGTACCCTCGGATACGAAACCCTGGCGCAGCAGCTTGATTCCATTGAGAGACCCTTTGACGACGTGACCAGAAATTTCGGATACATAGCCATAGGGAAGGACCTGGGTATTATCGCGGGCATAGGCCAGAACAAGTTTGCTCCCAATGATACCGCGACCCGCGAGCAGGCCGCGGCAATGATGATCCGCATGTATGACAAGCTTAATGCCCCTATGGAAGAGTTGCACGCCTTCTATGCCATAAGCTCCTCAAACCAGGCGGACAAGCTTTCCCGGCTTGATTCTGTCAGTTTCGGCTGGGCGAGGGTCGAATATGATAAGGCAAACGGTAAGGTAGTTATAAATACCGAAAGGTTAAAGGATGGATATTATAATAATGATTATTACATACCGCAGGGCTTTTCGGAGGTCGTGGAAAAAGCGAAATCCTATGGATCTTCATGCCAGCTCATGTTCTTTATAAACGAAGAATATGTCACCGACCCCGCAACCGGAAAATCTGTCAGGCTGGCAGAATATATCGTTACACGTCCTGATATACGCGAAGAAGTAATAAAAAGCATGGCCGAAATGGTAAATAGTACCCAAAAATATGGTTCAACGACCAGCTTTGATGGCGTTGTGTCCGATTTTGAGGGGTTTAAGGGCGAAACGCTCAGAAAGGCTTACAATGAGTTTCTGTCTGAGCTTAAAACGGAGCTTGATAAAACTGGGAAAAAGCTCTATGTGGCAGTGCACCCAAGGATGAAGCCGGGAGAGGACTGCTTCGACGGGTATGACTACAGGACTATCGGTGAGATCGCGGACAAAGTCATTCTGATGGCTCACGATTACGAGGCAGTCTCGCTTACCGATGAGGAAATGGAACGGGGATATACCGATACTCCCGTTACACCCATTGACGAGGTTTACTACGCGTTGAAGGGCATTACTGACCGTGAGACCGGGGTCAGGGACCTCAGCAAGGTTTGGCTTCAGCTTTCCATCGATGCAGTCCAGTGGAAGCTTAAGGATGGGGCAGTAACTACAAAAACACCGTATCACCCAACCTATGATTTACTGAGAAACAGGTTTTTGTCAGGCGCCGACCTGTATTATTCTGAATATAGCGGGAATCCATACGCCAGGTACTATAATACCGAAGATGGCACATATAATGTGATTTGGTATGAAAACCAGAGAAGTATCGCAGAAAAAATAAAGCTTGCCCGCATGTTCGGGATCAGAGGCTTATCTGTATGGCGACTCGGTTTAATCCCCGATTATGATAATCCTTCGGAAGCCAGCCTGGAGCTGGACATCTGGGGCGAAATAATCAGCAATTACCGGTAAACTTGCGACCGCTCCGCTGTCCGTGCTCTGCCTAAATCTCATGCAGGCACTCCTCTTGTTATGTTTTCTCATATATGAATCCCTGTGCGAATATTAATACCACAGGGATTTTGTGTTTGGGGATATGTATGGGATTCCACGTTGAGGTCGAACCGAATGTAAAAATATATGTCGAGGATATCAATCCCGAAGGGTCGAAGACAATCCTCTTTGTCCACGGATGGCCCGGAAACCATAACCTTTTTGAATACCAGTTCAACCAATTGCCAAGAATGGGATACAGGTGTATAGGGATTGATCTGAGGGGGTTTGGTTTATCAGACAGGCCCTGGTCGGGTTATGATTATAACCGGTTGTCCGACGATGTCAGGGAAGTTGTTGATGCGCTTAATTTGCAGAATTTTGTCCTGGGCGGCCATTCGACAGGCGGAGCTGTTTGCATAAGATACATGGCCAGGCATAAAGGCCATGGGGTATCAAAGCTGGCCCTGTTTGCCGCTGCCGCGCCAAGCCTTATCCAGCGTCCGTATTTTCCACATGGTCTGCAAAGGCAGGTAATAATCAATATAATACAGAGTTTATACAATGACAGGCCGAACACGTTGAGATGGTTCGGCAGCATGATATTTTACAATCCTGTCAGCGCGCCGCTCTCCGACTGGGTGTTCCAGCTGGGGCTGCAGGCAGCGAGCTGGTCCACTATAGCCATCGCGAACACATGGCTGGGAGAAGAGGGCCTTTTCAATGATATGAAAGAAATCAATGTGCCTACACTGATACTTCATGGCCTTAATGACCAGGTATGCTTGTATCCGCTGGCTGTAGCCCAGAAAAACGGAATCAGGAACTCCAGGCTCGTGCCTATAGATATGTGCGGTCATTTTTTGTTCTATGACCAGCGGGAAAAATTCAACCAGGAGCTGGTCCAGTTCATGGAAGCTTCCTGGTGATGACCAATCCATGTCAGGGCACATACAGGTTATGACCGGAACAAGTTAAACCCTGAAAGCGATGGATAATAACCTGGCTATATTTGCGAATAGGAAACATATGAGAATACCTGCCAGGGTGGGCACGATAACGGAGACCAGGGTCCATTTCAGGCTTTGGGTCTCCTTTTTTATAGTGATACAGGTCGTGGAACAGGGCCAGTGCATAAGGGAGAACAGCATGGTACTGACAGCGGTTATCCATGTCCATCCGTTGTCCACCAGCAGCTGTTTGAGATCCCACAGGCTTTCCAGTTCGACCAGGCTTCCTGTTGACATGTAGGCCATAATTATTATCGGGAACACGATCTCATTGGCGGGAAGTCCCAAAATGAAGGCCATGAGTATGACACCGTCCAGCCCCAGCAGCCTGGCGAACGGGTCCAGGAATCCCGAACAATGAGCCAGCAGTGTGGAACCATTGACCGTAACATTTGCCATGATCCAAATAACGAGTCCTGCAGGCGCGGCAACAGCTGCGGCTCTCCCAAGAACGAACAATGTCCGGTCGAAGATGGAACGCACGATCACTTTGCCAATCTGGGGCTTGCGATAAGGCGGCAGTTCCAGGGTAAAAGACGAAGGAACGCCTTTCAGGATAGTCAGGGATAATATTTTTGATACTGCAAATGTCATGATAATGCCAAACATGATCACAGCAGTGAGCAGGGTGGCTGACATAACCGATTCAAAGGGACCTGCGGCGGCTCCCGCAAAAAACATTGATATTATGGCTATCAACGTGGGAAAACGTCCGTTACAGGGAACGAAGTTGTTTGTTATGACCGCAATAAGCCTTTCCCGGGGTGAATCAATAATTCTGCAGCCTGTAACACCGGCAGCGTTGCAGCCGAACCCCATGCACATGGTAAGGGCCTGCTTGCCGCAGGCAGAGCACTTTTTGAAATATTTGTCCAGGTTGAAAGCCACCCTTGGAAGATACCCCAGGTCTTCAAGCAGGGTAAAGAGGGGAAAGAAAATAGCCATGGGCGGAAGCATGACCGACACGACCCATGCAAGAACCCGGTATACCCCAAGTACAAGCATTCCATGCAGCCAGTCAGGCGCGCCTATGTAATGAAAAAAATCGGTAATTCTGTCTTCCAGCCAGAAAAAACTGTCAGAAAGCAGTGAAGACGGATAGTTGGCGCCAGTTATGGTCAGCCAGAAAACAAACAGCAGCAACACTATCATTACTGGGAATCCGGTCCATTTACTGGTCAGTATCCTGTCTATTTTCCGGTCCCGAGCGTTATAGCTTTTTTTATCATAATGTACCGTGTCAGAACATATCGATTCGGCCGCCAGGATCAGGCTTGAAACGATCCTGTCACGCAATGCCTCATCAGTGATCCCATTGTCCTTTAAAACCTGTTTTGCAATGGCTAATTTCTCTTTTATATCTTCGTCGGCGAGAATGTCATATCCAAGATAGCCGTTAAGAGCGGCAATCAGTGAATCGTCGCAATCAAGCAGTTTCAGACTGAGCCAGCGTGAATCGATCTTTTGGGTTTTCTCTTTTATCACCGGCTCAATAAGCGCGATTGCGTCTTCAATTGGTTTGGGGTAACTGACCCTGTAGGGTGATTCATCTTCCTTTTTTGACAACAGTTTATCAACGGACTGCATAAGTCTTTCAAGGCTTTTTTTATTTCTTGCTACAGTTCCTGTCACAGGGACTCCAAGCTTTTGAGATATTGCATCCAGGTCAATGCTAATGTTCTTCTTTTTTGCTTCGTCCATCAGGTTAACGCAAACAACGACATTTCGGGTAATCTCCAGTGTCTGAAGCACCAGGTTCAGGTTGCGTTCAAGACAGGTGGCATCGCATACGACAATCACTGCATCCGGTTCACCAAAGCAGATGAAATCGCGGGCTACCTCTTCTTCGGCAGAATGGGCAAAAAGTGAATATGTGCCCGGGATATCCACCAATACATAGGTCGTATCCCTGTAATGACAATATCCCTGGGCACTGGTAACTGTTTTTCCCGGCCAGTTGCCGGTATGCTGGTTTAATCCCGTTAAACTGTTGAAAACAGTGCTTTTACCTACGTTGGGATTACCGGCAAGCGCAATAACCTTATCATCCGGGCTTGTTTTTTTTATAACAAGGCCTGAGTCAACCGCTTTTATGCCGGTTGAGCTGTTCGTCAGCCCCATCGTCAACACCCCATTCATACATATAATTTCAACTGACTAAAACTTTGGAAGAATCTTCGGATCTCAGGGCGATAACCGCACCCCTGATCAGGAAAGCTACCGGGTCTCCTGCAGGACTTTTTTGCAGGCATTCCACTTCGGTTCCTTCAATAAGACCGATATCCTGCAATCTTCTTCTCATGCTTCCTGTAGATAAAAGTGATTTTACCTTCGCCTTCTGCCCTTGTTTTAAGTCTTTCAGTGTGCTTATGCCATTCATAATCAAGGACACCTCTTAATAGATTTAGGATAAGGAAACTTAGTTTCCGTTTGCTACATTATACGGAAAGCAGGATTAAAGTGTTACAAGCTTGGAATGACAGATGCACGATTGTTGATTCGGGTATTTATGCTTCGCAATGACTGAAGGGGGTGACCGAAGGTATGAGCAACAACCAGGATTTCTATACTTTCAAAGGTTACCAGCTAAACGATGACACAAGGATAACCTCATCCATGGAGGATTATCTTGAAATGATATACAGGATGCTGAAAAACCAGGAAGTGGTGCGGATCAACGAGCTGGCGGAAAAGCTTCATGTAAAACCGTCGTCAGCATCCAAAATGGTCGTCAATCTTAAGTACCTCGGCCTTGTGGATTTTGAAAAATACGGATACATAAAACCTACTGCGAGGGGATTGGCAATTGCAGAATACCTGTTATACAGACACGATGTCCTTAACGAATTCTTGTGCCTTATAAACAACTCCGATGATGAGACCGAACAGGTAGAAAAAATAGAGCATTTTCTTGATGAGAAAACGATAAGAAACATTGAAAAGCATATAAAATCGATACGCCGGAACAATCCGTTCCGATAAATATGGTTAAAATTCGACATTCTTTGTGTTATACTCTTATAAGCCGGATTACCTCGCGACATCGGGTGCTTATAGGAGTATCAAAATGAAACTGCATAGACTTAGATTTAGCTTAAGACTTAAAAGAGACACAGACATGACCACCGGCAGTATATACGAGCATCTTTTATGGTTTGCTCTGCCCTTGCTGGTGGGCAATCTTTTCCAGATACTGTACAACACAGTTGACAGCATTGTTGTGGGGAACTTCGTAAGCAAACAGGCGCTTGCCGCAGTCGGCGGCAGCGGTCCCATAATAAACACTCTGGTTGGAATATTCAGCGGTTTGGCTTCAGGAGCGACAGTGGTAATATCCCAGTATTACGGTGCCCATGACAACAAGCATGTTTCGGAAGCGGTCCATTCAACGCTTGCCCTGACAGCGGTTTTAAGCGTGATATTTACCATTGTCGGAATTGTTTTCACCCCCACCATGTTAAAATGGATGGCAGTGCCTGATGATGTCATGCCCGAAGCCCTTACTTATTTGCATATTTATTTCGCAGGTGTTTCGGGCCTGTTGTTTTACAACATGGGCACGGGAATACTGAGGGCGGTGGGAGACTCCCGCAGGCCTACAATATTCCTTATCATATCGGCTCTGACCAATATCGTCATGGACCTGATCCTTGTCCTTGTCATACCGCTGGGAACCGCCGGTGTTGCCTATGCGACCATTTTTTCACAGTTCCTGTCTGCAATACTTGTAATAATTACTTTAGTGAGGTCCGACGGATCCTTCAGGCTTAATCTCAAAAAGGTCAAATTTACATGGCCGGTTACACTGAAAATGGTTAACATCGGGCTGCCCACCTCGGTACAGCAGGGGGTAACGTCTTTTTCCAATGTTTTTGTACAGTCATATATAAATGTTTTCGGATCGGCAGCCATGGCAGGCTGGTCGTCATATGGCAAAATCGACCAATTCATTCAGCTTCCCATACAAGCGATGGCTTTTTCCTCCACCACCTTCATCGGACAGAACTGGGGAGCCGGGTTGTACGACCGGGCAAAGAAATCTTTCCGGATTGCGCTGAAGCTGTCCCTGATTATGACCGTGATCCTGATACCTGTCCTTATTATTTTCTCCCGCCAGTTCATTTACCTGTTCAACCAGGAGACACCCGTGCTGGATTATGGATCGCTTATAATTCGATATATGGCGCCATTTTATGTGCTGTCCTGCATAAACCAGATATACGCCGGAGCGCTTCGCGGTACCGGCAATACACGAGTGCCGATGATTATAATGCTATCGTCTTTCGTCGCGTTCCGCCAGGTTTATCTCGCAATAATATCAAGGCTTCTGCCTGGGCAGCCTGTTCCCGTTATCCTGGGATATCCGGCCGGATGGCTGTTGGCAAGCATCTTGCTTTGCTTATATTATGAATTGGGCAACTGGAGAGAAAAATACAAAACAATTTAATTTGATTACTTTTTAAAAATGATTATCCCCGCTATCATCAGGATCACGCCTATCAGCTTGCTCCATTCCAGGCATAATTTTTCTGTGCCGAAAAGCCCCAGTGCTTCTATCAGGCACGAGACCACAAGCTGCGCAATCAGGATGAGCATCGTTGCAAATGCCGGTCCCAGCCCCGATATGCTTTTTATAACGGTATAGGTTATAAAGGCCCCAATCACGCCGCCAAGCAGGTATACCTTGTTTTCAACGCTGAATACCGAAAACAGGTCCTCCCTGCCAGAGAAAAACCATATACCGATGCTCGTTATAAAAGCGGTCAGATGTACCCAACTGTTAGTGGCCCACATGCTGGACGAGTCCATAACGCGGGTGTTGAACACTCCCTGGACGCTCATCAGGAGTCCGGCCAGCAAGGCAAGTATAATTCCAATCAACTAGATTCCCCCAAAAGCATGATTCCTTGTGTAGTATTCCTCAAAAACATGGTTTAAATAATAGGAAAAAGGAGTTTGAGAAATTTTTCAGGATAATGTTTAATGGGGATACGATTCACAGCATATTTATGATATGATATTCAAAGATATGGTAATAATTTTATGAAAGAGGGATCATATGAAGAAAGCGTTATCCGTTCTAATGATTTTTGCCGTTTTGCTGACCTTGGTCGGATGCGGCTCAAAAGTAAAACTTGAGCCCGGACAGGTGTTCGTTGAATTCAAGAAAGACACTGTGGCAATCCAGTTCTCAGTACCAAAAGATGATGCTGAAGATGAGTTCGACATTAATTTTAAAGACAGCACCAAGTCTATACAGAAAGACCTTGAAGATTACTTCAGTGATGATTATGACGGCGATGTCAAAATCAAGGACCTGAAAAAGGGCAAGGACTACATATCTTTCACAGTTGAGTTGGATGCGGATGATTTTGCGGATATGTACAGATATTCATACCACAATGAATACACACTGGAAGATTATGCTGATGACCGCGGCTATGACGACGTGGATGAGCTGGCAGAAAACCAGAAATTTGTCCTGTACAGCAACGGAAAGACCGTTGATGAAGATGATGTTTCCAAGTATGAAGATGATTATGCCGTAATGGTGTTCGGAAGCGGACTGGGCATGTTCGGTCAAGGCGCATATTTTAAATTCCCCAAGAATATTCTCATTGTTGCCAAGGACCTGAAGTATGAAAAGATATCCAACAATACGATCTTCATCAAACGCTCATCAAGCAGCGGAATAGTCGTTGTTAAAAAATAATGCTCGGATGTTCAGATTATGGTAAAAAAAGGTACCCCGTATGATTGCATGGGGTACTTTTTTTGTATAGAATTATAATAATGTCATGCTGGTGCCATTGCGCAATCATTATCAGGTGAAGAAAGGTATAATTTTATGAAAAACCGGTTTGTATTATTTTTACTTACGGTCCTGGTACTCCTGCAGCCATTGACTGCGGCTGACGCTTCTGAGATAGCTAACCTCGGTTTTGTCGAGACTGATGTGATACTTCAGCCATCGGGCATAGCAATCATCACGTACACTGTAAGGTACAATCTAATGCCTGGGAAAACAATGCTTGCATTTACCATGGGAGGGTTCGACAGGCTCGAGCCCGCTTTTGATTACGATTTTTCCTGCGTTATTGATGATAATAACAATGTATATGATATAGATATCGAGAAACTCAGCGGCGGGTACTATGATATAGTCAACTCGGGCAACAAGCGCCTGGGCGGAGAGCATCTTACCTATAAAATACGTTTTGCGGCTGATATGGCAAGAGCAGGTTATCTTGCCAGAACCACTTCCGGGGAAGGCAAGTCCCTGGTGGTCCTGAACTGGGCACCTGTCCAGTTTGATGAGCCCATGGATCATTATACGGTCAGGATAAATTATCCCCTGGAAGTTCCTGATGGAACGGATACAAGAGAGGAAATAGAACAGCTGCTTCTGCATAATGATTTTTACACTGAGACCTGGATGAACGAAGAGTATCTGATCGATTACCGGGTGGAGATGCTGGATTCGGTCCAGAGAGCGCAGGTGCTTCTGCACAGGGATAGCCCTGGCATGAAATACCATTTCAGGATCCAGCAATATATTTCCGAAGAACTGTTCAGTGAACTGCCGGATTTAACAAAAAGCCCGGAAGTCAGTGCCAAGCCTTCCGCGACATATCCCGGCACTGAATACTACAACCCGGGTATGACCAGGCGTAATCTGTCCTCTGAAAGAACGACACTGGTGTTCGTATTTGCCGTCCTGCTTTTAGGTATACTTATATTTGTTGGCATGAAGCACCGGTCGGTGGTTAATGCCCGGACAACCAGCAAAGACATACAGTGGGCCAGGGATGACTGGGCCCCCCCGAAACTTGAACTTACTTCTTTCAGAAAAGACGGGTATGTGGCGGAGGACCTTGATGTAGTCGAAGCTGGCGTTCTTATCGGAGTACCATATGATACAATTCTTTCGCTGATTTTATTTAAAATGACAGATAAAGGTTACTTAAAGGAGATATCGCTGAGCCCGCTCAGGATAAGGCAGGTAAAAGGGGTCGACCTTTCAGGTGCGCCCCGGTATGAGCAACTTATGTATGCAGCCTTCTCAGATGAAGAAATAAGCGAAAGCGAAGTTGAAGGCATAATGAAATGGCTGGTCGACTCAGTCAGGGCAAAGACCTGGAACTGTGATATCGAGGCTACGAAAGAATATTATAAAAAGAAATTCAGGGACGCATATGACGCTGAACAGAACCATGAAGAGGAATATACGGGGGACTTTACCGAAGACTATTATAGTTACTGGTTCTTCTATTATATATATCACAATAACATAAACATGCATAATCGCAGCAGGTATTACTACAGCTATCAGAAGAGTATCAGGACCACCCCGGTTACCCCGGTCAATACTAATTTCAAATCACTGACAAGCGTGGATAAAGGGGTCTTTGCCTGCCATGATGCGTGCCACTCGGCATGTCATTCAGCCTGCCATGATGCATGCCATTCTGCCTGCCACTCGGCCTGCCATTCGGCATGTCATTCGGCCTGCCATTCTGCATGCGTCAGCGGAGGTGCAAGGTGAAAAAACACAGACTTGCCTGGATAGATGAATTCATAAACAGGATAAAACCATATGTATATATCCGGCTGAAGGACAATGTTCTGATACGTATGCCCAATGAAGCGTTCAAACTTAATGCCACGGGAGCAAGGGTCATAAACCATATTCTTTCGGGCGGTTCGGTAATGGATATTGTCAGGGCAAGGCCGGACCGGGCTGAAGCTGAAAAACAGCTTGAACGCTTTTTTACAGACTTTTCACTTATGTGGAACGGCGCGATATGTGAAAACTACAGTACGCCTGCTGTCCACAGGACCGAGTTCACTCTCGGGTATATAAAGCTGCCCGTCCTGTCCGAGGTGGCCCTGACATACGCATGCAACATCAGGTGCCGTTTCTGTTACGCTGCCTGTACCCAAAAAGAGGTCGAGGGCCAGCTTGACACCGAGGGGTTTAAAAAAGTCCTTGACATAATCAGGTATGAAGCCGAGGTCCCCAGCGTTTCCTTCACGGGAGGGGAACCAACTACCTATAAAGACCTCACGGAGCTTATACACTATGCATCCCGCCATAACGGGATGAGAGTCAACCTGATAACCAACGGTACCCTGATCACGCCCCAAAAGGCCAGGGAATACGCCGAAGCAGGTCTTTCATCGGCGCAGGTCAGTATAGAGTCGGCAATTGCCGAAGAGCATGACAGGATAACCGGGGTTAAGGGATCCCACCAGGCGTCGGTAAAGGGGCTTAAGGCCCTGAAAGAAGCAGGAATCACCGTACACCCCCATTTTACCATCTGCGCTTTGAACAAGGATAACCTGCATATGTACCCGGAGTTCTGCAAAAGCCTGGGTGCGGAGAGGTTCTCTTCAAACCTTGTGATCCCGTCAGGGCGGGGAGGGGCTGAGGATTTAGCGGTAGGATACCGGGAAATCGGCGATATAGTCAAAAAGCTGAAGGATATGTCCGAAAAGGCAGGTATAGAGTATATGTGGTACTCGCCTACGCCCATATGCCTGTTCAACCCGATTCCCGCCGGGCTTGGCAACAAGGGATGCAGCGCCTGCGAGGGATTGCTGTCGTTGGATCCTAAAGGGAACGTCCTCCCGTGTTCCAGCTGGCCCGAGCCTGTAGGCAACCTCCTGGAAGAGGGTTTTGAAGCGGTCTGGTTCAATAAGAGAAGCGAATATATAAGAGATAAAATGGAAGCTCCCGCAGCATGCAGGAAATGCATGGACTTTGCCGTCTGCCAGGGAGCATGCCCGCTGTATTTCAATGCCCGCGGCTGCGATGAACTTATGGTAGTTTGGGAGTCAAAAGGGCTGAAGGAGAGGATTATCGTATGAAAAACAGAAAGATACCGGGGTTCCCGCCGCCTGAAGACCAGGATGTCATACAGTTTCATTTTTTCAGGAAACTATCGTATACAGCAAGGATGATCATTTACATATGCCTTATCATTGCCGGGTTTGTCACGCAGATCATTACGGTAAGCATCTGGCCCGGGGCTGTCCTGCTGTTATTGGCCGTGCTTATAAACATGGTCAAAGGATATGACACCTCGCCGCAACCCGGGCAGGAACCGGATTACAGTGACAACTGGGCAAGGACCACCATGGAGAGGATCCACAGGATTAACCAGATAAAAGAGGATATAAACAAATGGGACAAGGATGCCCTGGATATCAGCAACGGCACGGGCTGCCTGGCTTTTGGCATTGCCGCCATCGTCCTGGCAGCTTTGTTTGCCGTCCTTATGGAAGAGAGCGGTATGAATGTTGCAGCCATATTTATAGTGGATGCTGTCATCCTCATACTGTCCCTGTGGTTCAACGGGCTTCGTATTAAAGGCCACCAGAACGATCTGTATATCAAAACGGATCTGATCATTGAGCTTGAAAGACATTTCAGGAAAGTGAAAAGAGAAGGGGAAGAATTCGTTCCTTCACTGCGGTTGGCCGTAGACAAAGAAGGCAAAGAATATCCGACAGACTGCAGGTTCAATATCGTATTTACGGATGCGCCTGCCGATTTTTACGGCATACTCGCGCAAACCAACATCAATGTCGTGGAATCAAGCCATTACCCATATTTTTACTGTGTCATAACAGCAAAAGCAGGATTTGGTCTGAAGAAATACCTGGTGCGGGACAATATGCCCAAAAGTATAATCATGGAGTATTCGGATGACGAGGAAGCGGAAGTAATCGTGGTCCGCCAGCGTACAACAAAAAGTACCGGATATCATACAAAAATGAACACATGCAAAAGTATAATGGAGTTCGCGCTTAATATATCAAGAAAGATCATATTCAGGTAAATCATAAGTCCAAGGGGACGTTTCCTTTTGACTCTTTTTCCTGCTATGCCAGTCAGGTGAGGTACAGAGAACCAATCCATCCGCAAAATGTGACGCCGGTCAAACTAATAATCCGAAAACCATGGTACAATAATCTCATCAGAAATAATCATGAAAGAAGGATGCAGCATGTCAGACGGATTCAGACTGGCGATATCGAAATATTTGAGCGTATTGTCGCAATATGTTCCCATAGTGGACAGGGTACACGGGGATCATCATCCCGAGTTTCACGAAGTAAAAAGATTGTGCGAGGAAATTATAGGGAAGATTAAAGAAGCAGGAGAAGGCAGGCCTGAGCTGGATAACGAGTTCCTGAGACTTCGCGAAATTACGGATGGCTACACGGTACCGGATGACGTATGCGAAAGCTATGAAGCGGTATACAACATGCTGTCCGAGCTTGACAAGGCATACCATTGATGAAGGATGGAATCATGCAGAAGTTTATTCTACGTAACAGGAACCATATAACATTGATCTGTGCCGTTTTGATCGCCTTTGCCTTTATTGCCGGGTGGACTGCAGATAATACGAACCTGTTCACCTGGCCCCTTGTGTTTTCGTCAGTGATTGGTGCGCTGCCGATAGTAATACAGGCTTACCAGGCAATAAGAGTAAAGGTGGTGAGCATCGACGTGCTTGTCACCATTGCGGCCGCCGGGGCTCTTGCTATCGGGAATTTTGAAGAATCGGCAATAGTCACGTTCCTTTTCCTTTTTGGGGCCTACCTTGAAAAGAGGACTTTGAATAAAACCCGCTCGGCAATCAGGGAATTGACTGAAATGGCACCGGAAAGCGCGCTGAAACTTGCAAAAGACGGTATTTTCCGGGAAGTAGGGGTGGAGGAGGTAGACGTCGGAGACATTCTGCTTGTAAAAACCGGCGCGAAAATCCCTGTTGACGGCACGGTCATCGAGGGGGAAGGCTATGTCGATGAAGCCAGCATTACAGGCGAATCATTCCCGGTAAGCAAGAAAAAAGATTCAAAGGTGTTTGCCGGATCAATCCTGGAAAACGGGACCATCCGGATGAGAGCTGACCGGGTCGGTGAAGACACCACTTTCAGCAGGATCATAGAGCTGGTGGAGGAAGCCCAGGATTCAAAATCAAGAGCGGAACGCTTTATCGACAGGTTTTCCAGGTATTATACCCCGGCTGTCCTGATTCTTGCCTTGGTTGTATGGCTTATTTCAAGGGATATTGAGCTTGCAATAACCATATTGGTCCTTGGCTGCCCGGGGGCGCTGGTAATAGGAGTCCCGGTCTCCAATGTGGCGGGTATCGGCAATGGCGCGAAACATGGGATCCTGCTGAAAGGCAGCGAGGTTATCAGTGATTTCAGCAGGGTTGATACGATCGTCTTCGATAAAACCGGGACCCTTACAACAGGAACTCCCCAGGTTGCGGACGTGGAGTTCTATGCGGAAAATACCGGCGAAATACTTGGTTATCTCTCGAGTGTCGAAAGGGAATCGGATCATCCCCTGGCAAAAGCCATCGTGGAATATATCGGTGGAACTGAAGTCTTTGCGGTAGAAAAAACCGAGGTAGTCAAAGGCGGAGGGATCCTTGCCACGGTCAATGGGCACAGGGTCGCAATCGGAAATAAAGGGTTAATGGAAAAGGAAAATATAGCGCTCGATGAAAAAGTCATTTCGGACATGCGCGAATTTGAGGAAAGAGGAGACTCACTCGTCCTAACGGCAATAGACGGCAGGCTGAAATTACTGTTAGGCATCCGCGACAGGGTCCGGCCGGAAATTAAGGAAAATCTCCGGAAGCTGAAGAAGCAGAGAGTGAAAAATCTCACAGTCCTTTCAGGAGATAACCAGGGAACCGTTGATTTGGTCGCCCGGGAACTTGGGCTCACGGAAGCTCATGGGAACATGCTGCCCGAAGACAAGGCCGAATATATAAAAGAACTGAAGTCAAAGGGCAGGATAGTGGCATTCGTGGGTGACGGAGTCAATGACAGCCCGTCAATAGCCCTTGCCCATATCGGTATCGCCATGGGTAATGGTACAGACGTGGCTATTGAGACATCGGATGTGGTGCTGATGAATTCGGATTTCAGCCGCCTGCCTCACGCGCTCGGACTGGCGAAAGCGACAGCTGCGAACATGAGACAGAATATTGCCATTGCAGTCGGTGTCGTGCTGTTTCTGCTGGCCGGCGTGTTCTTCAGCGATTGGATGAACATGTCCATCGGGATGCTGGTACATGAAGGAAGCATCCTTGCGGTTATCCTGAACGGCATGCGGCTGCTCGGCTATAAGCCAGGGCACTGAAACTAAGGCGGACGATCGAGACTGGTTTAAGATATCCTGATAATAAATGAACATTTAAGGAGAGATAAAAATGAAAAAAGCCGTAATTCAACTGGAAACACTGACATGCCCGTCCTGTGCCCTGAAAATCGAGGGCGCGCTGAAATCCCTGCCTGGAGTGGGCACGGAAAGCATAAACGTTTCTTTCAACTCGAGCAAGGTTAAGCTTAACTATGAGGAAGAAAAGATATCATTGGATGAGATCCGGAACGCGATCACCAGGCTGGGATATGAGGTGAAGTAGTTACGCAACTATTGCGGCTGTAACCTGCAGCGATTTATCGCTCCGTGAATCCATCCGGGATTCAAGTCGCGGCCGTTCCGCTGTCCGTGCTGCGCTTAAATCGCATGCAGGCACGCCGCTTTATATTATCTGTCCGGGCTGTAACGCTCTTCCACGCGGCTGAACAGCAGGGAAGAGACCATGCCCAGTACAAACATCACTATTACGAGCAGTAATGCAGGAAAGAACGTGAGCCCTGATTCCATCAGACCTTCCGGCATCAGCCCCGGGGCGACCACGGTGGGGAAAATGGCTACGGAAGATCCCAGTACGGTACCAAGGATGATATGGTACATGATTTCATATTTTTTTTCAAAGAGTATGCTGACGATCTTCGAAAAAGCCGCAGCTGCCAGCAATACGCCCAGCAGCAGCGGTATGATTACCGAGAAATCCAGGTTGGAGATGCCGTCGGACATTTTGCTGTACATCCCGAAATAGATCAGGAAATTTGAAGGGGAGAGACCGGGGACGATAAATCCGAGGCCGACCAGCACCCCTCCGCCAATCCAGATCAAAAAGTCAGGTTCTATGGATGTAAGCTGGTTTTCCCCGTAGAGCATAAAAGCAAAAACTGCTGCAGCCGCTGCGATCAGTGCGATATACCCTTTTGCGCTCCTTCCTTTCAATCCGGCTGTTTTCCACAGGGAAGGAACCGTGCCGGCTACGAAGCCGATAAACAGACTGACAAACTGCGCGGCAAATTTGCCGAAGGCCGCCGAAACCAGCCCGGCAAACAGGAAGATGCCTATGACACCGCCGATCCCCACCGGGAGCAAAAAGAAAAAATGCTTCTTGAAATTTTTTGGGAAGTTCCCCAAGAAAGATATCAGGCGATCGTAAACTCCGAATACGACCATGAGCACTCCGCCCGATAAACCGGGAAGGATGGCTCCGATACCGATCAGCGCTCCCTTTACCACGCGAATGAGCCATGATGCCGGGGTCTCGCGATAATCTTCAATGCCGGTATTATTGTCTTTTGGATTGCTGTTATTCATAGGCACCTCGACTGCACAGTTATTATTTAACAATTACTAATCCTGAACCACTTTCTACAAATATAGTGTTATTTGATATCTTTTTATACTCCATGCTGTCAGTAATCAGGAGTATCTTATCGGGGAACTGAAAGTATAAGCCCTTTATAGATGTGGATAAAGATCCCCCTACATATACTACATAATTTTCTGCATACTTGGCAAGGTCCTCGATGTCGATCACATCTTCGCTGCTGAAATCCAGGAAAGTATAATAATCACATAACTCTTCAACACTGTCCATGTTATAGTCTTCCGCAAATTCACTCAATGTATATTGCTGATGATAAGAACCCTGCCAGTTTTCACTGAATGATTCGGCATCCACTTCAATGGTAAAGCTGACATAATTCTTTCCTTTCTTGAATGAGGTCATTTCGACATCGTCCCCGAAATCATTGCTGAAACTTTCGATAAGAGCATCCCTGATGTCATCATTGCTTTCGTCCATACTGATATCGAGCATATCTTCCATATCATCAGACGATATATTGAAGGATATGGCTACTGTGTCTTTTTTAAAGTTTATGTGCATCTGTCCCACATCAAGTTCAATTTTGCCATTGTTATCCTTGCTTTTGTCCTTGTTCTTTTTATCAATATCTTCATCATTGGATCTTCTGGATTCTTCAGTTTTCTTTTTGGAACCGGACCTGTCATCATCAGAATCGTCCTTTTTCCCGCACCCTATGAATGTAAACAGGATGGCAAATATCAGCAGGAACGATAGTATCTTTTTCATAAAATCCCCTCGCCTTGTAAAATGTTTTATACCATTATACACTAAGGTACAGGCCAATATCTTCCAAAAAGGCATCAGGGACAAAAATCCGTCATATTTTAACTAATATGTGTCATATATGCTGCGCACGGTTAACTGACCTGCCAACTGTTCGGGGGATAAGCTCTTATCAAGGTCTTCCTTCATAATATACACTTCTTTCCGGTATCCTGCGGACAAATCAAAACAGTTGTCGCTGAATACCGGGTCCATGGTGTCCAGACGAAGCTCAACAAATTTCGCAAAGGCCTTCGAGGCAACATGTATAACATACCGGTCTGCCTGTTCGTAAACTTCGGTCGTTATCTCAGGATCTAAAAAGCTGAAATGCTTTGGTTTTACGAAAAGCACTGTCCCGCTGCTAACTATTCTTTCATTGACCGTAAAATTGAACTCCAGGTAGGTGTTTCTTTTCCTGTCCATGGAATCGAGGAGCCCGGAAAGATCAAGTTCTTCATACCTGGCTGAAGAGAAAGCTTCTACGGTTACTCTTTTTTCTCCCTTTTCAATGACCCTGGAACAGTTGTCCATCAATCTCCAGGAAAGAACCCCTTCAACTGCTTCCTTGGTTTCATTGGAGATGTGGAGAGTCACAGTGGTCCCGTCTTCACAGGCTGAAACCAGTATCGGCGCGAAAAATCTCCTTGCTGCATAATGGACTGCTTTCCATCTTCCGTAATAGTCGATGCTGGACCAGGAAGCAACAGGCCAGCAGTCATTGACCTGCCAGTACAGAGCGCCCATGCACCTGCCGCGGTTCCTTCTCCAGTGTTCAACCCCGTATCTCATGCTCTCCGCCTGGATTAATTGGGAGACATACAGCAGGGAATCGAAATCCTTCGGGTACCTGAAATTTTCGGCTATATAATGGAGTATTTTCTCGTTGCCTGTCCCGTTTTTCTGGTGGGATTCCATCACATACGAGAAAATGTTCCTGTCTTCAGGAAGCGTAAAGGATTCCACCGTCTTCAGGCACGGGAATGACTGCATGCCGAACTCGGACATGAACCTGGGGCAAACGCTGCGGTAGGCCGTAAAGGGCAGTTTGTCGTGCCATACTGCCCAGTAGTGCATATCTCCGCTGCTTTCACCGTTGGGGTCTTTAAAGCCTCCTCCCGAAGATGGCGAAGATGGCCAGTAAAATGTATTGGGATCAACCTCTTCTGCAATTTCGTGCAACAGTTTTTCAAACTGGTTTATATAGTCATCCTTAAGCTTGCCGGGACATTTTTCGCTCCAGCCCCATTCTGCCCATCCAAGCTCCTGCTCGTTATTGCCGCACCATATCCCGAGGGAAGCATGGTGGCGCAGGCGCTTCATATTGTCGACGACCTCCCGGGTCACATTTTCCCTGAATTCATCGGTGAATGAATAGACGCCGCAGGAAAACATGAGATCCTGCCATACGATGATCCCGTACTCGTCACATAGATCGTAAAAATAGTCATCAGGATAATATCCGCCGCCCCAGACCCGAATTAAGTTATAGTTTGCCTTAACGCAGCTTTTTATAAGCTTTTCGGTCTTTTCCCTGCTGCAGCGCGCAAGGATATTGTCTTCGGGTATATAATTTGCTCCCATGGCGAATATGGCCGTCCCGTTTACTTCAAACATGAAAGACTCGCCCCACTGGTCTCTTTCCCGCTTTACGACCAGCGTTCTGAGACCGATCCTGTAAGAACAGGCGTCCAGGAGCCTGTCGCCATGATACAGGTCTACGCGTACATTATACAGGGGCTGGTCCCCGAGGTTGTTGGGCCACCAAAGCCGCGGATTTTTTATGGGTATCATTATATACTCTTCATCGGACCGGGCTTCTGATGCGGCTGCAATAACACTGTTGTCCGGAGATGTCACACTTGCTTTAATCTGGGAGGTGATCCCTGACCAGTTCCTGATCCTGACCCTCACATTTAGGGTTACCTCGTTGTCCCCGTGAATCTGGGTAATGTACACGTCATCGATGCGGGCAAAATCATAGCCTCTTATCGAAATGCTCCTCCAGATGCCCATATCGGGAAGTTTCGGACCCCAATCCCATCCAAACATGTAATGAGCTTTGCGTAAATGGGAAATGCCGGGGAGCGCATCGTTGGAATTAATTAAAGGATATTCCTTCTGCTTTTCAGTACAATATCTGACGGGAGAGTGAAAATAAACCCTGATCCTGTTGCAGCCGGCAATCAGGAAGTCCTTTATATCGGTCTCGTATATCCTGTGCATGTTACTGGCTGACAATACCATGGTATCGTTTATATAGACGTCGCACAGGGTGTCCAGGCCTTCGCACAGTAAAACTACGCTGTCATGCCCAAGCATTCCTTCATCAATTGTAAATTCCCGTTCATATATGTAATCGAAGCCGGACAGATCAAGAGCTTCATATTCATTGTCCCTGTAAAACGGATCGGGCATCTTCCCCTGGAGCATCAGGTCGTTGTATACAGATCCGGGCACAAGGGCATCTATCCATTCTTCAGTCCCGGCCCGTTTCATGCGCCATTTGCCGTTCAGATCCAAGACAAGCATATTATTCCTCCGCTTTTTTGCTGTGCTGTATAATCCCAATAATAAAGAATGGAAATAAATAAATTATATTTTACAGGATCGAGCAATGTCAATCAGGTGTACACGGTCTGCCATCCCCGTACATGAGTCATGCAATGTCTCATTGACAAAAAACAGCCCATGGTCGTTTCATGTCCTGTTATAACTGCCGGAGTCGCGCTATCCTGTTCCCATGAATTATGAAATAATGATGAAAGGGGATTTGAAAATGACAGAGGAATTAAAAGGAACAGTAAGGGATGGTACCGATTTCAGCGGCTATGACAAGGAAGCTGCCAATAAATGTGGTATTATATATTTTAGGAAAGGATATCGGGCTTATGGACCAGGTAAAGACAGGAGCTTTCATAAAGAAACTTCGTACCGAAAAAGGATTGACCCAGGAACAGCTTGCCGAGAAGTTCAATGTATCCAGGAGAACCGTTTCACGCTGGGAAACGGGAAGCAATATGCCTGACCTGGATGTATTGATAGAAATGTCCGACTATTTCGATGTCGATATCAGGGAACTGCTCGACGGGGAAAGAAAAGACAGAAAGATGGATAAGGAATTGGAAGAGACAGTGCTGATGGTCGCTGATTACAGCAGCAACGAGAAGAAGAGAATCAAGAGAATAATGTGCTCATATTTCATAGCCGGGACAACGGCATTGCTGACCAACGGAATACTGGACTTCTGTGACTTGCCCGAAACATTCTGGATCGGCTTTGCAAAAGGATCTACGTTTGGATTGGCTCTTGTTGCGATGCTGCTGGGTCTGGCATATGCAAGCGGGCACCTTGCCAGGTTCATTGCCATAAACCGGAGGTAACTTGCATAACGATGAATATACCAGCAAATAAAGGTTTCGGCCGGTACCAGGCTCAGCTTTCATATCTATTTGAAAACAGGCGTTTGCCCCGAAAATTTCTTATCAACTTACTCCAATGGGAAAAAGTATGGTAGAATATACCGGAAGAATTAACTATTACAGATAAGTCGTTACACGGAGCGCATATGGACGGTCTGGAATTCATGATCCTGATTTTTTCAGGCTATTACGTGGCGTTCGCTGCCATGAACTGGTACCGGAGAATAGTGAAAACATGGCCCTCTGGCCGTAATAAAACCGCGAGGTATATCCTCGGTTTTCTCCCGGTGCTGTCCTTTTTCATGATCCTTTATACTTTAAAGGAACTTGCGTCCTTTGACGTGGTTGGCGATGGGATCTACATAATATTATACCTGTTCCTGGGGTTTGCATGGATCTTCTTCGGCATGCGGCTGGTGTTCAAGTATTTTGACCTGTCCTGGATAGACGATGTTCTTGAAAATGAAAACAAAGCTGCCCTGATCGCGGTAACCGGGGCTTATCTCGGACTGGCGCTGATTTACTCAGGGGCAAACGTGGGGGATGGGCCAGGATGGTGGTGCGTGGTATTCGCCGGCGGACTCGGCGTCATCACGTGGATCATAGCAGGCGTGGTGATAAATAAATATACGCATGTGTTCGAGAGAATTACGGTGGACAGGGACATTTACTGCGGGATACGTTTTGGCTCATATCTCGCTGCGAGCGGATTCATCCTTGCCAGGGCCTCGGCAGGGGACTGGACGTCCTTTTACATGACCATAGTGGAATTTATGGTCGGCTGGCCGGTTATACTGCTGGCGCTGCTGGCGGTAGCGGTCGAACGCTGGTATATGAGCAGGGCAAAAACACGGGAGCATGTTTACCGCAATCAACTGCCCGGCTCCATATGCTGGAGCGTCCTGTACATCCTGGCGGCAGTGATTTCTGTTGTACTTTTTCCGCTGCCCGAGAACCCGATCTATGATCAAATCCCTGCAGGGTACTAAGAGGATGGCTTATGAATGACGCTGTTGAGCTGAGACCAATACCTGAAAACGAATATCATGAATATCGCTATGAGGTCATTTTCAAGGCATATAAATGGGACCCCCAGGTTGGAGACCACAATACTGTAGCAAAGCATGCAGTTATTATAAGCCGGGAAACGGCAAGGAAACTGGAAGAGTACGCCGAGCGTTTGTCAGAAGAAACCATGCAGATGGAGGAAGCCCTGGCAAAAAGACCCGGGCTGGTAAAGAAGCTTGGCCTTCCACGGGAAATCAGGAAAACTGTCAGCCGGATGGCAGGATATGAAAGATCCCGGCATATAAGACTGATGCGGTTCGACTTTCATCCTACCGATTACGGATGGGCAGTATCGGAAGTGAACAGCGACGTTCCGGGAGGCCTGGCAGAAGCCTCGATCCTCCCGCAGCTGGCCTGCAGGTTTTTCGATGACTGCGAACCGAGGAAGCATGTCGGTCAAAGCATACTGGAAGCCTTCTCCGGAAGGATGAAAGAAAACGGGACCATAGCGTTTGTCCACGCGACCTCCTACTCGGATGACCGGCAGGTGATGGAATTTCTCAGCGACTACTTCAGGGAACATGGATACAGTACTGTTTTCACAGCTCCGGATCATATTGTATGGAAGGACAAAAAGGCATATAGCATTCTTGAAGGCAATGAAGGCCCCATAGACGGGATTGCGAGGTTTTTTCCACTGGAATGGCTGACAGGCCTTCCCCGGGGATCGGACTGGAAGGGGTATTTTGACTGTGAGACAGCATCCTGCAACCACCCGGTTGCCATACTGACGCAGTCAAAACGCCTGCCCCTGGTATGGGATGAACTCGGACTGGATATCCCTGCATGGAAAAGCCTCTTGCCCGAAACAAGGAATCCCGGGACCGTCAGGACTGATGATTCCGGCTGGATATTCAAGCCCGCCCTGGGCAGGGTGGGTGAAGGGATTTCCATCACTGAGGCAATAAACGAAAAGGAAAGAAAACTTATAGGAAAATCAGTAAGACTTTTCCCCGGAAGCTGGGTGGCCCAACGAAGATTTGCAAGCCAGCCGATAAGAGATATAAACGGTGAAGAATTTCACCTGTGCATAGGCGTATTTGCGGTAAACGGGAAAAGCGCCGGTTTTTACGGAAGAGTGAGCCCTTACCCGCGGATAGACGCCAGGGCTAAGGATATCCCGATATTGGTTCGAAAGGATGATAATGATGAGGACCAGCCTTGAAACATATAAGATCTGGGCGCCGGAAGACTCGATATGGTCGCAGTGGGCAAAACCTGTTCTGTTTGCGCGCGAACCTCTTGCATACAGGAGCCATAAGCTGGAAATACCCGATGTTAAATGGATCAACAGCGCAGACAGAAGTACTATGGTAATAGTTGACCTTCCCAGGCACAGCGGAGTGATCGAAAGCCTTGGACTGGCGCGTATAGGCTACCGGCCCGTTCCCTTGTATAACGGAGTCAATGCCTATAACTCCAGGACCATCGTGAACGTAAACGAGATAGTCAACACCCTTTTCAAAGGGGCTGATGACCTGGAAGCAATGAATATACGGCCGGATGCCCCGCCTGTTTTCATGCTGGATTCCAACAGGATGGCAGGCGGTGGAAAGGAACGCGGCACATTTGACAACCGCTGGTGCGTTTTTCCCCAGGATATGCCTTCAGCAGCATTCCTGCTGAACAATGGGATAAGCAGGGTCATTGTCAGGACAGAATTCATACAGAACGACCTGTCCCATATTTTACACCGTTACCAGGAAGAAGGGATAACCATATACCATTGCGACGGTGAAAACATCAGAAAAATACCGGTGGCAAAACCATCAAAGTTCAGGAGCCTGTCATACCGGTTCAAAACTGTCATGGGACTGACAAGAAACGCCACAGGCGGATTCGGTGCATTTATACCCGAAGCGGTGCAAAGCAATTCCACGGGGGCAAGGTTCTACAGTTACGGCTGAGCAGAGGTGGCCGGCTCAATATAAACGGCGTAATACTCATCGTAAGTAAGACCGCTTTCGTACACGGCATTTGCGAGATCCTCGCCCAGGTATCTCAGGTGCCAGGGCTCGTAACGGTAACCCGTGATATGTTCACAGTCTTTCGGATACCTGATGATGAAGCCATATTTATGGGCGTTTTCCCTGTACCATTCGAATTCCCTTGTGTTTTCAACGGAATAATTGTTTTTTATAACGTCAATGGCAAGGCCTGTGTGATGTTCGCTGTGGCCTTCCCGCGCATTAAGCCTGTCCACATCTTCAATGCTTTTTCCCGAATTCACTTTCCGGTTCCATATGTCATGCTGGAGCGGGATGCTCCTGTATGTACCGAAAGCGGTTATGTCAAGGCCAAGCTCTTTCGCATCCGTATGCATCCTAATAAAAGCTTCTTTCGCTTCGGGCCTTAGAAACTGCCTTCCTGCCCCTCTCGCGACAGGATTGGCAGGCAGTTCCTCCAACTGGGGCTCATAATCGTCAGGAAGTTTATTGTATTTGTTCACAAGAACATCAATCCGGTCAGGTTCGGCAATTGTCGCCACATCCGAATAGAAAGGTCTGTCGAGCCCGATATTCACATATATTATGGCTTTGTCATATCCCAAAAGGGGATTCAGTCTCGTATATTCCACATACCTTCTGGATTTTTCCGGGTAATAGTAAGGGAGATGTTTTATTTGGTCAGGAATCAGCATGCCGTAAGCAGTGTCACCGATTGCGGCTGGTTCATTGCCGGATGCCGGATTTGAGCCTAAGCTGTCCGGCCCGCTGGCAGATGCAGAAGTCGTGTTTTCCGTTACGGGAACATTTGCTTGTACAACTGTTTCATCAATGGGTTCCTCATTTACGGTTCCAATGGCTCCTGCCAGGACCGGCGCTGTTTCATTCCCGCATGAGGCGGAAATAAGTATTATGAAAGTAATGAAGAAAATAAGATACAACTTTTTCATTCAATCAAACCTTCGCAGTGAAAAATCGGGCGGGGTATTTCAAAGAACGCTATCTTAATTATATTTCAGAAGACTGCGCTTTTCAACAAATAGCATGGGTTGACAGGCTTAAGGCAAAAGAAGGCGATGACGATAACGCGACCATGGTGCATATCAGCCGAATACGAAACAGGATAGAAGACGATCCATAGAATCCGAGGTACCTGAAAACCATCCGGGGCATCGGATACAAGCTTCACTATACGGGCAATGAGCAAATTAAAAAGTGCAAATGATAAAAAATAGCTTATGGGGTTTTGAAAATCGGCAATGGCGGAGGGTCATAGGTGAAAACAATGAAAGCCACCATCAGCAATGTGAATATTATTGCAGATATATAGAAGAGGAGCGAGTCTGAATCAGCATAGCGGTATATATGGAGGGCAAACAGCTGCGAAAGAGTAACTCCAAGGACGTAAGAGAATATATCAAGGGCGAGCGAATGGATGCCCAGCGCTCCTGTGCAGGTGTAGTAAAACAGGACGATCACCAGCGGACAGACTGCAAAGGCTGTAACGAAAGAGACGAACCATTTTGGAAAACTGACAAAGCCTTTCCTGACAAGGACGACGAAAGATACGGACCACCAGACTGCCATGGGCAGCACATGGAGCTTCAGGTGTTCCCATACGCTTTCGTTGACAGGAGATATAAATGCGACAACAGGCGATTCCCCGGTCAGGGAATACAGGTAATGCATTGGTACTCCCATTAAACCGATAAACAGGATCCCGAAGTAAATGCTTTTCTTAAGAGATTTATTGATGATTATTCTTTCCATATCGCTGCACGAAAAAATCAATACTTGCTATTCTATTATTACTCCCTGGTCGGCTTAATATGTCTTGAGGCACAGGAACCGTTCCTTTGCTTCATAAAAAGGGCTGCATCCGGCAGATTTAACCTCACTCGAGCTGCTACTTATAGCATTACAACATTCAACTGCTCCTGCGGAGGCAATTCAGCTCTGAACAGCATGCTGTCTGTATAGTTTTGAGACAGTCCCTTAATTAACATGCAAATACAGGGTTTCTTTCAGATGAGAATCCAGGTATTAAACAGGAAAACATTGAAACAATAATGTCGGAGGTGTTTGCCATGATTTCGCGCAAATCGGTCATAACTTTCGGCATGGTGGCAATCCCAATCGCGATGTATACGGCAACTCAGGATAACGACATACATTTCAACCAGCTTCATAAGGAAGACGGAAGCCGCATACGGTACAAGAAGACATGCGCCAACTGCGGCAAGGAGCTTAAGGCTGAAGACATCGTAAGAGGATACGAGTACGACGACGGCAAGTACGTGGTCATAACCGATGAAGAAATCGAAAGGATTAAAACTGAAAAAGAAAAATCCATCCAGATTCTGCACTTTGCACAGCTGAACCAGATTTCGCCGGTATACTACGACAAGACATACCAGGCTGTACCAGAGCCGGGTGGGGAAAAAGCTTTTGAGCTTCTGCGCTCAGCGCTGATGGCGGAACAGAAAATAGCCATAGGCAAAACAGTCATGGGTACCCGGGATACGCTTATGGCGATCATTCCCCGGGAGGAAGGGATAATAATTTCGACCATGTTTTTTGCCGATGAGGTCAAAGAACTCCAAAGACAATATCCGAAACCCGAAGTATCCGAGCAGGAACTGAAGATGGCAAGACTGCTTATCAATTCAATGGATACCCCCTTTAATCCGGCTATGTATAAAGACGAATACCAGGAAAAACTGCGCAACCTGATTGAATCAAAGATAGCAGGCAAGGAAATCGTCGCCGCCAAACCTGAAAGCCCTGGCAGGGTGATAGATCTTATGGAAGCCCTCAAGGCAAGCGTAGAAAAAGCCAAAAAGGAGAAGGTGGTCGTATGAACTCCATGCAGGCACGCCGCTTAAATAAAATTGATAAGTTATATGGATACGAAGCTGAGTGAATACAACCAAAAAAGGGATTTTGAGAGGACAAGCGAGCCTGAAGGTGTGGCCGGCGAATCAGAGGAACAGTTAAGATTCGTCGTTCAGCATCATATTGCCCGAAAAGACCATTATGATTTCCGACTCGAGTGGAACGGTGCCCTGCTGAGCTGGGCGGTACCAAAAGGCCCTTCATATAATCCCCGCGACAAAAGACTTGCTGTTAAAGTGGAGGACCACCCCATAGAATACAGGAATTTCGAGGGCATCATCCCGAAAGGAGAGTATGGAGGCGGGGTGGTGATGCTCTGGGACGAAGGCATATGGGAACCTTACGGGAACGTGGACGACGGGCTCCGCGAAGGGGTACTTAAATTTGAATTGCATGGGATAAGGCTCAGGGGGAAATGGGCCCTTATAAGGCTGAAACCCAAAAAAGGAGAGTCCGGGGACAACTGGCTGCTGCTCAAAGAAAAGGATGAATACGCAAGGTCGGATACCGGGACAGAAGAGTTCGACACGAGCGTACGGACCGGTCGGACCATGGCAGAGATCGAAGCCGGACAGGAAAAACTCTTTGCAAGGAATCCATTCCACAGTGCCAATGTTCAGCTGGCAAAGCCGGCAGATTTGGTTCCGGAAGGCGACGACTGGCTGTTTGAAATGAAGTATGATGGTTACAGGATCCTGGCTTATGTAGAGGAAAACAGGGCAAGGCTGGTAACAAGGAATGGCAATGACTATACGCACCGCTTCCAGGATATTGCCGCTTCGCTCATAGACCTGGCCAAAGGAAGGCCAATGGTCTTAGACGGCGAGATGGCGGTCATCGATAAAGACGGGAAAACAGATTTCCAGGCACTGCAGAACTACATGAGAAATCCGGGGAAACAGGACCTTACCTACATTGTTTTCGATCTGCTTGCGCTCGATGGCGACGATCTTAGAAACCGTCCCCTTACCGAAAGAAAGGCAATGCTCGAAAACCTGATGAAAAGTGCCCCGGGCAACATTTATTACAGCAGGCATGTCAGAGGAAACGGCAAGGCGTGTTTCGCAGCAGCCTGCGAGGCAGGTATGGAAGGAATTATAGGCAAGAAATTTAATTCGATTTACAGCGGCACGCGAAATGGCGACTGGATAAAACTGAAATGCGACAAGCGCCAGGAATTTGTAATCGGGGGCTATACATTGTCAAATAAAAAAACAAGCGGTGTCAGTTCGCTGCTTTTAGGCGTGTATGAAGGTGAAGACCTTGTATACGTTGGACGTGCGGGGACAGGTTTTGACAGGCGAAGCGAAAAAGAACTCGAGTCAAGGTTCAGAAGCCTGGAAAGAAATACGTCGCCTTTTACTGACCCGCCGGAACCCCGGGCTGATGAAAAAATAACCTGGCTTGAGCCGATGCTGGCGGCGGAGATCAGGTTCACTGAATGGACGGAGGATAACCGGCTGAGGCATGCAAGCTTTAAAGGCTTGCGGGAAGACAAGAATCCGAAGGACATAAAACGCGAACCAGGAGGTATAAGACAGGATATGCCTGTAACAACAGGTGAAAACAACATAATGATCGGCGGTGTAAAAGTATCGAATCCCGATAAGGTTATTTTCCGGGATCCCGATATTACGAAGGCTGATGTGGTGAGGTATTACCTGGAGGTATCAAAGCGCATGCTCCCGTTCGTGAGACGCAGGATACTCAGTATAGTGCGCTGTCCGAAAGGTGTATCCGAGGCATGTTTCTATAAAAAGCATCCCGGACCCGGGAGCAAGGGCATTTACACGATACCTGCGCCTGTCGGCGGCAATGAAACGGAGGAGTACTTCTATATCGATGATGTTTCCGGTCTTCTTTACGAAGCCCAGATGGGGACATTGGAGTTTCATACCTGGGGAAGCCGTATAGATGAGCTTGAAAAACCCGATATGATGGTCTTTGACCTGGACCCGGACGAAGGTATGGACATTGCCACGATCCGCCAGGGTGTGAGGGACATTAGAACCATACTGCAGGAGCTTTCCCTGGATTCGTTCCTTAAGACAAGCGGCGGGAAAGGCTATCATGTGGTGGTGCCGCTGAAACCTTCAGCCGATTGGGAGAAAGTCCATGATTTTGCGCGGTCCGTTGCCGAAGTCATGGAACAGAAATGGCCTGAACGGTATACGAGCAATGTGAGAAAAATCAAGAGAAAAGGCAAGATCTTCGTTGACTGGATCAGGAACGCCAGAGGAGCTACCAGCATTGCCCCGTATTCGCTGAGAGCAAGAAAGGGGGCAAAGGTGTCCATGCCCATTTCATGGGAGGAGCTTGACACGGTATCGCCCGACGGGGTGGATATGAAGGATGCCCTTCTGAGACTTAGCAGGGAAGATCCTTGGGAAAGATTTTTCAGTATCGGTCAAATGCTTAAATAAATGGTATTTGCCCAGTTAACGACCTGATTTGTTATATGCTTTAAAAATATTTTTTAAAATATGTTTCAAGGAATAATTATGTTGGTATTATAAAATCTGTACAACTTAAGCAACAGTTTTAGGCCGCATAAATGCTGCATCTAGGCTACATTTTGAGGAGACAGATATGTGTAATACCAGAAAACAGAATAAAGGGTTATTGAATATTATACATAACAATACGGGGTCTTCTGCAATGGCATTGCTTAGTGTTATTTTTGGTCCTGCGCATTGCAAGAAGCGCCTTTTTTGTTGCATAAAATTCAATTTTGTCAATCGATCCTGTCAGGATACATTTCAGTCCACGAAAAATCCTTATTTGTCAGATGATCGTGACTTTAAAACGATCTCCGTTTTAAACCCAGTTTTTAAAGTTTAATATGAAATGATTATAAGCAAGAAAAGGTGCACTATATATGGTAATTACTTGCCACATATAGGCATGATAAAGTTGATGGAATTTCCAACTTGGCTCACAGCATGGAGGATCTTTTTTACTGCCTCAGGAATGGAAGTCCGGAAAACGCGGACAGTTCTTATATTTCCGACCTTGTATTTGAAGGCGTCGATTTCATCAAAGAAGAAATACTGAAAATAAAGGGCAGAAGCTCAGCTGATGGCGATCCGGCTGAAATAATCAGAAAACTCAGCGTATACATCGATGAACTGCAGAATGGTATTCATAAGGCGGTTTCAGGGCTGAAAGACGAGACTGATACTGGAAGTATTTTCCATAACATGTATCAGCGAGAGACAAGGCAAATTTCATCGAAATATGCTTACAAAGCCATTCTTCATTTTGAAGAAGGCTGCGAGATGGAAAACATCCGCGCATTTTCCGTGGTGCACAATCTCAAGGATATCACGTCCGATATCTTTCATATTCCAGAAGATCTGATCAGTGATGATCGCAGTGAAGACATAAAAAAGAACGGATTCCAGTTATTCTTTACATCAGACCTTGATTACGGGAAAATCCAGGAAGTCCTGCTCCAAACCATTTTCCTTCGGGAGCTGATACTGGAGGAAATCGAGATCGAAGAGCTGAAGCGGGTTAGTGAAAGCGGAAAAAAACCGACCAGGCTGCCAGCTCTGAAGAAAAACCTGTTGATTATGATGAACCGAAGACAAAAAAAGAAAAAGGATCCCAATTATCATCAAGCCACCAGAACATTCTGAGCGTGGACGTCGTAAAACTTGACAGACTAATGGACCTGGTGGGCGAAATGGTGATCGCGGAAGCGATGGTTATCCAGAACCCGGACCTGGACGGCATGGAGCTGCCCGGTTTCCAAAAAGCGGCCCAGCGTTTGGACAAGATAACGAAAGAAATTCAGGATATGGTCATGTCCATCAGGATGGTCTCGCTGACGGCTACTTTCCAGAAAATGAACAGGATTGTGCGTGACATGTGCAAAAAACTTGACAAGGAAGCGAAGCTCGTCATTATCGGAGAAGAGACCGAAGTGGACAAAAACGTAATAGAACATATTTCTGACCCGCTCATGCATCTTGTAAGGAACGCCCTGGATCATGGGATCGAATCGGTGCAGGAGAGGGAAAAGGCGGGCAAGCCAAGATACGGGACCATCATACTGGAAGCTAAAAGCGCCGGAAGTGATGTACTTATCACAGTCCGCGACGACGGAAAAGGTCTCGACAGGAATAAAATCCTTGAGAAAGCCAGGGAAAAGGGTCTCATCATCAAATCCGAGTCGGAAATGACTGACAGGGAAATCTATAATCTCATCCTGCTACCCGGCTTTTCCACGAAAGACAACGTGACGGAGTATTCAGGCCGGGGCGTGGGAATGGATGTGGTGACCAGGAACATTGAAACTATCGGAGGTTCAGTGATCGTGGACAGTGCGGCTGGGTCGGGCACCTCAATTACCATGAAGATCCCTCTCACGCTCGCCATAGTCGACGGAATGAACATCAAGGTGGGGAAGTCACTTTTCACGCTTCCGACCATTTCCATTAAGGAATCTTTCAGGCCCAAAGCAGGCGATACTTTTACCGATCCTGAGGGCAATGAAATGATCATGGTAAGAGGAAACTGCTATCCGATCCTCAGGCTACACCAATACTACAACATCGTCACCAATGTCACGGATTTCACCGAAGGTATCATTATCATGGTGGAGCATGACGAAAAAACTCTTTGCATTTTTGCTGACGAACTGGTCGGACAGCAGC
>ENA-OWPA01000181-OWPA01000181.1-bioreactor-metagenome-genome-assembly--contig:-NODE-181-length-116374-cov-10.530538_pt1 | contig 116374 bp, 136 predicted proteins | sample MGYA00238139_ERZ651803 | MGnify/ENA primary metagenome ERZ651803 (study PRJEB26909, sample SAMN07631231) | bioreactor metagenome | isolation source: Switchgrass digestor | place: USA: Dartmouth... | reverse complement strand
AGATGATCGAGGCGGCCACTGAGGCGGACGACGCCCTGATGGAGAAGTACCTGATGGGCGAGGAGCTGACCGTGGAAGAGATCAAGGCCGGCCTGCGCAAGCTGACCGTGGCCTGCAAGATCTCGCCGGTCTGCTGCGGCTCGTCGTACAAGAACAAGGGCGTTCAGCCCATGCTCGATGCGGTGATCGACTACATGCCGTCGCCGCTGGACGTGCCGCCGATTCAGGGCGTTGACCCCGAGACCGGCGAAGCCGTGGAGCGGAAGGCCGACGACAACGAGCCGTTCTCCGCACTGGCGTTCAAGGTCGTCACCGACCCGTTCGTGGGCCGGCTCTGCTTCATCCGGGTCTACTCCGGGCGGCTGCAGAGCGGCAGCTACGTGATGAACGCCACCAAGGGCAAGCGGGAGCGGGTGGGCCGTCTGGTGCAGATGCACGCCAACCACCGCGAGGAGATCGAGGCGGTGGAGACCGGCGACATCGCCGCCGTGGTGGGCCTGAAGGACACCGGCACCGGCGACACCCTCTGCACGGACGCAGCCCCGGTCATCCTCGAGTCCATGGAGTTCCCCGAGCCGGTGATCGAACTGGCCGTGGAACCCAAGACGAAGGCCGACCAGGATAAGCTGAGCCAGGCGCTGCTCAAGCTGGCGGAGGAAGACCCGACCTTCCGGATGTACACGAACCAGGAGACGGGCCAGACCATCATCGCCGGCATGGGCGAGCTGCACCTGGAGATCATCGTCGACCGGCTCCAGCGTGAGTTCAAGGTCGGCGTGAACGTCGGCAAGCCGCAGGTCTCCTACCGCGAGACGATCAAGGCGCGGGTGGAGAACGTCGAGGGCCGGTTCGTCCGGCAGTCCGGCGGCCGCGGCCAGTACGGCCACGCCGTGATCAACCTGGAGCCGGGCGAGCCCGGAAGCGGCTTTGTTTTCGAGAACAAGATCGTCGGCGGTGTCATTCCGAAGGAGTACATCGCCCCGGTGGAGCAGGGCATCAGAGAGGCCCTTCAGAACGGCGTCCTCGCCGGCTTCCCGGTGATCGACGTCAAGGTCCAGCTGGTCTTCGGCTCCTACCACGAGGTCGACTCCTCGGAGGCCGCCTTCAAGATCGCAGGCTCCATGGCCTTCAAGGCCGCCGCCCAGAAGGCCCAGCCGGTGCTCCTCGAGCCCTACATGAAGGTCGAGGTCACCGTGCCGGAGGAGTACATGGGCGACGTGATCGGCGACCTCAACTCCCGGCGCGGCCGCATCGAGGGCATGGAAGCCAGGGCCGGCGCCCAGGTCATCCGGGCGCAGGTGCCTCTGGCCGAGATGTTCGGCTACGCGACCGATCTTCGTTCCCGGACCCAGGGCCGTGGCGTCTACTCGATGCAGTTTGACCACTACGAGGAAGTGCCTCAGAACGTGGCCAAGCCTATCATCGAGAAGGCCCAGGGCAAAGCATAGACCCCAGACAGAACGGATGTAAGGAGGAGAACCCACCCATGGCTAAGCAGAGGTTCGAGCGTACCAAGCCGCACGTGAACATCGGCACCATTGGCCACGTCGACCATGGCAAGACCACCCTGACCGCGGCGATCACCAAGGTCCTCGCCGAGAGGGGCGGCGCCCAGTTCATGGCCTACGACCAGATCGACAAGGCGCCCGAGGAGCGCGAGCGCGGCATTACCATCAACACCGCCCACGTGGAGTACCAGACCGACAAGCGGCACTACGCCCACGTCGACTGCCCTGGACACGCCGACTATGTGAAGAACATGATCACCGGCGCTGCCCAGATGGACGGCGCTATCCTGGTGGTCTCCGCCGCCGACGGCCCCATGCCGCAGACCCGTGAGCACATCCTGCTCGCCCGTCAGGTGGGCGTGCCGGCCATCGTGGTCTTCCTCAACAAGTGCGACATGGTCGACGACGAGGAGCTGCTGGAGCTGGTCGAGCTCGAGGTCCGCGAGCTGCTGAACCAGTACGAGTTCCCCGGCGACGAGATCCCCTTCATCAAGGGCTCTGCCCTGAAGGCCCTCGAGGGCGATCCCAAGTACGTCAAGGCCATCGAGGAACTGATGGACGCCGTCGACAACTACATCCCCACGCCGGAGCGTGACGACGCCAAGCCCTTCCTGATGCCGATCGAGGACGTCTTCACCATCACCGGCCGCGGCACCGTCGTCACCGGCCGTGTCGAGCGCGGCAAGTGCAAGGTCGGCGACCAGGTCGAGATCATCGGTCTGCGCGACGAGAACAAGACCACCGTCGTCACCGGCCTCGAGATGTTCCGCAAGCTGCTGGACGAGGTCGTCGCCGGCGACAACGTTGGCGCCCTGCTGCGCGGCATCGAGAAGAAGGAGGTCGAGCGCGGCCAGGTTCTGGCGAAGCCCGGCTCCATCAAGCCGCACACCAAGTTCTCCGGCGCCATCTACGTCCTCACCAAGGAGGAGGGCGGCCGTCACTCCCCGTTCTTCAACGGCTATCGCCCGCAGTTCTACTTCCGGACCACCGACGTGACCGGCACCATCCAGCTGCCCGAGGGCGTTGAGATGGTCATGCCTGGCGACAACGTGGAGATCGCCGTCGAGCTGATCCACCCGATCGCCATCGAGGAGGGCCTCCGGTTCGCCGTTCGCGAAGGTGGCCGCACCGTGGCCTCCGGCCGGGTTACCAAGGTCGCCCAGTAGTTCACCGATAGGTGGGCCTCGCCCGGGGGGCTGGCAGAGAGCCGTCCCCCGGGTTTCGGGCCCTGGTCATTCGGGAGCAGTAACGTCCCTACAGAGGAGGGAAGTCATCGTGGCCAATCAGAAGATCCGCATCAAGCTGCGGGCCTTCGACCACAAGATCCTCGACAGCTCCGCTGCCAAGATCGTCGAGACGGCCACCCGGACCGGTGCCACCGTCAGCGGGCCGATTCCGCTGCCGACGGAGAAGAACATCTACACGATCCTGACCGCTCCGAACGGCGAGAAGGACATTCGCGAGCAGTTCGAGATGCGCACGCACAAGCGGCTGATCGACATTCTGGAGCCCGGCTCGAAGACTGTCGAAGCCCTGATGAAGCTGGATCTGCCAGCCGGCGTCGACATCGAGATCAAGCTCTAAGACGGGAGAATCGCTACTCCCGCCAGGCCGGCAGGCAGGCCTGCGGTATGGATCATGTCGCACGGACCGAGATGGCCTGCCAAAAGCGGTTGGGCCGTAAGGCTCCTCCGTGCGGGGTCTTTCAGGCCCCGACTCCCCTCGGATCCCTGCGACCACTGATGTGGAGGTGGCTTCAGTGCAGAAGGGCATTCTGGGCAAGAAGCTGGGAATGACCCAGATCTTCGCCGCCGACGGGAAGATCATCCCCGTCACCGTGGTTGAGGCCGGGCCCTGCGTCGTCGTGCAGAAGAAGACGGTGGCCACGGACGGCTACAACGCCGTGCAGGTCGGCTTCGACACGATCCGTGAGAAGCTGGTCAACAAGCCCCTGAAGGGGCATTTCGCCAAGCACGAGGTCAAGGCGACCCGCTACCTGCGGGAGTTCCGCCTGGACGACATCGAGTCGCTCAACGTGGGCGACACCATCAAGGCCGACATCTTTGCCGAGGGCGAGCTGGTCGATGTCACCGGCATCTCTCGTGGAAAGGGCTACGCCGGCGGCATCAAGCGGTGGAACTTCTCCCGCAGCTTCATGGCCCACGGCTCGAAATATCACCGGGGTCCCGGCTCCCTCGGTCAGCGTGCCTGGGCCCGCGTGCCGAAGGGCCGCAAGCTGCCCGGCCAGCTGGGCGGCGAGCGGGTCACCGTGCAGGGCCTGCGCATCGTGAAGATCGACCCCGAGAAGAACCTCATCCTCATCAAGGGTGCCGTTCCCGGAGCCAAGGGCTCGCTCATCACGATCCGCGACTCCGTGAAGGCCGCCAAGGCCCGATAGTCGTTCCGAAAGGAGGAGCAAACATGCCGAAAGTGGCCGTTTACAACAAGGAAGGCGCCACCGTCGGGGAGATCACCCTTTCGGACGCCGTGTTCGGGGCCGAGGTGAATCCCGGGCTCCTGCACGAAGTTGTGCAGATGTACCTCGCCAACCAGCGTCAGGGTACCTCCGACACGAAGACCCGCGCCGAGGTCTCGGGCGGCGGCAAGAAGCCGTGGCGCCAGAAGGGGACCGGCCGTGCGCGCCAGGGTTCGACCCGTGCGCCGCACTGGCGGCACGGCGGTGTCGTGTTCGGTCCGCATCCCCGCAAGTTCGGGTGGACGATGCCCAAGAAGGCCCGCAGGGCGGCGCTCCGTCAGGCGCTCAGCGACAAGCTCGCCAGCGGTGAACTCATCGTCGTCGATTCGTTCGAGCTGGAGGCGCCGAAGACCCGTGAGGTCGTCTCCCTGCTGAAGAACCTCAAGGCGGAGGGCAAGGCCTTCATCGTCACCGCCGAGGAGAACGTCAACGTTTACAAGTCGGCCCGGAACATCCCCGGCGTGCGCGCCAACGCAGCCCGCAACCTCAACGTCTACGAGGTGCTGGCATCCGGCAAGCTCGTGCTCACCCAGGACGCCGTGGCCAAGGTTGAGGAGGTGCTGGGCTGATGGAGGCTCGCGACATCATCCTCAAGCCGCTCATCTCGGAGAAGAACATGGCGAAGATGAGCGAGGGCAAGTACGCCTTCAAGGTGCGCCTTGATGCGAACAAGACGCAGATCAAGCAGGCGATTGAGGAGATCTTCGGCGTGACCGTCGTCGGAGTCAACACCATGCGGATGACGGGCAAGCTGCGCCGCCAGGGCAAGTACATCGGCCGCCGCTCGGACTGGAAGAAGGCTATCGTCCAGCTCAAGGAAGGCGACAGCATCAAGGTCTTCGAGGGCCTGTAAGGAGGGTACACGATGGGAATCAAGCATTATAAGCCCACTTCCCCGGGTATCCGCCAGATGACGCGGCACACCTTCGAGGAGCTGACCAGCACCACGCCGGAGAAGTCCCTGCTGGTACGCCTCACCAGGAAGGCTGGGCGCAACGTCTACGGCCGCATCACCACCCGGCACCGCGGTGGCGGCCACAAGCGGATGTACCGGATCATCGACTTCAAGCGCAACGAGTTCGATGGGATTCCCGCCAAGGTGATGACCATCGAGTACGACCCGAACCGGACCTGCCGCATCGCCCTGGTGCAGTACGCCAACGGCGCCAAGCGGTACATCCTCCACCCCGTCGGCCTGAACGTCGGCGACACGATCGTCTCCGGCCCGGATGCCGACATCAAGGTCGGCAACGCCCTGCCGCTCGAGGCCATCCCGGTGGGCACCACCGTCCACAACATCGAGCTGCAGCCCGGCCGCGGCGGCCAGATGGCCCGCTCCGCCGGCGCCTCCGCCCAGATCATGGCGAAGGAGGGCGGCTACGCCCTGCTCCGGCTCCCCTCCGGTGAGCAGCGGAAGGTCCTGCTGGCCTGCCGGGCCACCATCGGCCAGGTGGGCAACCTCGAGCACGAGAACATCGTCCTCGGCAAGGCCGGCCGCAAGCGCCACCTGGGCTTCCGTCCGACCGTCCGCGGCTCGGTCATGAACCCTGTCGACCACCCGCACGGCGGTGGCGAGGGCAAGTCGCCCATCGGCCGTCCTGGCCCGCTCTCCCCGTGGGGCAAGCCGACGCTGGGCTACAAGACCCGCAAGCCGAACAAGAAGTCTGACCGGCTGATCGTGAGCCGCCGCAAGAAGTAAGGAAGGGGTGTGAAGTAAATGGGTCGCTCCCTCAAGAAGGGGCCGTACATCGACCCCTCTGTTGAGAAGAAGATCCTCGCCATGGAAGCCAAGGGCGAGAAGAAGGTCTTCAAGACGTGGGCCCGTGACTGCACCATCTTCCCGGAGATGGTCGGCCACACGGTCGCGGTCCACAACGGCAAGACCCATGTCCCGGTGTACATCACCGAGGAGATGGTTGGCCACAAGCTGGGTGAGTTCGCTCCGACCCGGACCTTCAGGGGTCACGGTGGGGACGAGAAGTCCAGCCGTGTGCGGTAGCGGTTAGACCCTTGAAAGTCTGAGCGAAGGAGGTAAACGCACGTGGAAGTCAAGGCCAGCGCTCGCTACGTTCGGATTGCCCCGCGCAAGGTGCGCGTGGTGATCGATCTCGTTCGCGGCAAGAGCGTGAACGAGGCGCTAGCGCTCCTCAAGTTTGTTCCCAAGCGTGCCAGCGAGCCGATCGCCAAGGTGATCGCCAGCGCAGCTGCCAACGCTGAGCACAACTACAACCTGAACAAGGATAACCTGGTCATCTCCCAGGCGTTTGTCGATCAGGGTCCCACGCTGAAGCGCTATCATCCGCGGCAGCGGGGCCAGGCGTTCCCCATCCTGAAGCGCACCTCCCACATCACCGTGATGGTGAAGGAAAAGGAGGCTAAGTAGCAGTGGGTCAGAAAGTACACCCGAAGGGCCTCCGCATCGGCATCGTGAAGGACTGGGACACCCGCTGGTACGCGGACAAGAAGAACTTCAGCGACCTGCTGGTGGAGGACGTCAAGCTCCGGAACTTCATCAAGAAGACGCTGTACGCCTCCGGCGTCTCCCGCATCGAGATCGAGCGGGCGGCCAACCGGATCAAGATCATCGTGCACACCGCCAAGCCGGGCATGGTGATCGGCCGTCAGGGTCAGGGCATCGCCGAGCTGCAGAGCAAGCTGGCTGAGATGACCGGCAAGCAGATCTCCCTCGACGTGAAGGAGATCCGGGTCGCCGAGCTCGACGCCCAGCTTGTGGCCGAGTCCATCGCCCAGCAGCTCGAGAAGCGCATGTCCTTCCGCCGGGCGATGAAGCAGGCGATCCAGAAGGCCATGCGGATGGGCGCCAAGGGAGTCCGCGTGATCATCAGCGGCCGCATCGGCGGCGCCGAGATCGCCCGCACGGAGCGCGCCTGGGAGGGCACCGTGCCTCTGCACACCCTCCGGGCCGACATCGACTACGGCTTTGCCGAGGCCGACACGACCTTCGGCAAGATCGGCGTGAAGGTTTGGATGTACGTCGGCGAGGCTGCGCAGCAGGCTGCTGCCGGCGAGCGGCGCGGCGACCGCGGCGAGCGGCGTGAGCGCGGCGGCCGGCGTGGCGGGCGCGGCGGCCGGGGTCCCGGCCAGGGCGCCCCGCGGCCCAGCCGTGAGGATCGCGCCGCAGCCGAGCGGGCGGCGATCGCTGCAGGCCCGAAGCCTGTCAGCCGGGAAGGGGGGCATAGCTAGTGCTTGCACCGAAGCGCGTCAAGTGGCGTCGCCCCCACAAGGCGGTCGCCAAGCTGAACAAGGGTCGCTCCAAGGCCGGTAACGAGGTCGCCTTCGGCGAGTACGGGCTGCAGGCCCTGGAGGCCGCCTTCATCACTGACCGGCAGATCGAGGCTGCCCGTATTGCCATGACCCGTTTCATCAAGCGTGGCGGCAAGGTCTGGATCAAGATCTTCCCGCACAAGGCGCTGACCCGGAAGCCCGCCGAGGTCCGTATGGGCTCCGGTAAGGGCGCCCCGGAGTACTGGGTGGCCGTCGTCAAGCCCGGCCGGATTCTCTTCGAACTGGCCGGCGTTGATGAGGAGACTGCCCAGGAGGCCATGCGGCTTGCTGCGCACAAGCTGCCCATCAAGTGCAAGTTCGTGAAGCGGGAGAAGGCCGCAGTGGCTGCCGCTGTCGAGACGGGTGGTGAAGCCAATGAAGGTTAAGGAAATCCGCGAGATGTCCACCGAGCAGATTCAGGCCAAGGTGGCTGAGCTCAAGGAGGAGCTCTTTAACCTCCGGTTCCAGTTGGCGGTCAACAACCTTGAGAACACCGCACGTGTGCGCGAAGTGCGCAAGGCGATCGCCCAGTGCAAGACCATCATCCGCGAGCGCGAGCTCAAGGCGGGCAGCCAGGGGGAGGTTAAGGCATGACCGCAGAGCGTAATCTCCGCAAGACCCGCGTTGGCGTGGTCACCAGCGACAAGATGGATAAGACCGTCGTGGTCGCCGTTGAAACCCTGGTCCAGCACCCGCTGTACAAGAAGCGCGTGCGCCGGACGAAGACCTTCAAGGCCCACGATGAGCAGAACCAGTGCAAGGTGGGCGACAAGGTCCGCATCATGGAGACCCGCCCGCTCTCCAAGGACAAGCGCTGGCGCGTGGTTGAGATCATCGAGTCCGCCAAGGTGTTCTAACGCCTGAGGCCGGGTCAGCGAGGTCTCCGGAGGCGGCGAGGTTCCGCCCGGAGAAACCGGCTGACTCATGAGAGGAGGTATCGGCCATGATCCAGGTTCAGACCCGCCTTGGGGTCGCGGACAACACCGGCGCCAAGGAACTGATGTGCATCAAGGTCCTCGGCGGTTCGTGGCGGCGTTACGCCAACATCGGGGACGTCATCGTCTGCTCCGTCAAGGAGGCCAGCCCCGGCGGTGTCGTCAAGAAGGGCGACGTGGTCAAGGCCGTGGTGGTGCGTACCCGCAAGGGACTGCGCCGTGAAGACGGTTCTTATATCCGCTTCGACGAGAACGCTGCCGTAATCCTGAAGGACGAGAAGGAGCCCCGGGGAACCCGTATCTTCGGCCCGGTTGCGCGTGAGCTGCGCGATCGGGAGTTCATGAAGATCATCTCCCTGGCCCCTGAGGTCCTCTAGCCGGGAGGAGGTAGCAACATGCATAACGGCAAGGTGCACGTCCGGAAGGACGAGGTCGTCGTCGTCATCACGGGGAAGGACAAGGGCAAGCAGGGGAAGGTCCTGCGCGTTCTCCCGAAGGCCAACCGCGTGGTGGTCGAGGGCGTGAACATGGTCAAGAAGCACACCAAGCCTTCTGCCAAGAATCCGAACGGCGGCATCATCGAGATGGAGGCTCCGATCCACGCCTCGAACGTGATGTCGCTGGAGAAGATCGAAGCGAAGAAGGCAAAGAAGCAGGGCTAGCCGGCAGCGGCCCTAGAAAGGAGGCTTGTGGCACTTGGCCAATCTGAAGACGAAGTACCAGGAAGAAGTCGTTCCTGCACTTCAGAAGCAGTTCAATTACCGCAACGTGATGATGGTCCCCCGGCTGGACAAGATCGTCGTGAACGTGGGCCTCGGCGAGGCCGTGCAGAACGCCAAGGCGCTTGACGCCGCCGTCGGCGACATCGCGACCATCACCGGCCAGCGGCCGGTCGTCACCCGGGCGCGGAAATCGATCTCGACCTTCAAGATCCGCACGGGCATGCCGATCGGCTGCAAGGTGACTCTCCGTGGCGAGCGGATGTGGGACTTCCTGGAGAAGCTGATCTACGTTGCACTCCCCCGCGTGCGCGACTTCCGCGGGGTTTCCCCCAAGGCCTTTGACGGCCGGGGCAACTACGCCCTGGGCCTGAAGGAGCAGCTGATCTTCCCGGAGATCGACTACGACAAGATCGACAAGATCCGCGGCATGGACGTCATCATCGTCACGACCGCGAAGACCGACGAAGAGGCGAAGGCCCTGCTGAAGGGACTCGGCATGCCGTTCGCTGACCGCTAAGGAGGGACGAGAGTGGCAAAGACTTCGCTGAAGATCAAGGCGGCGCGGCCGCAGAAGTACTCCGTGCGGGCCTACAACCGCTGCAAGCTTTGCGGCCGTCCCCATGCGTACATGCGGAAGTTCGGCATCTGCCGTCACTGCTTCCGGAAGATGGCGCACGAGGGTCAGATCCCCGGCATCCGCAAGGCCAGCTGGTAGGTGCAGAATCGGGCAGGGGAGTTGGGCACCGGCAGCGCCTCGGCTAGCTCCGGAGGCCCGGTGGGTTCAGCCGGCGAGCGACACACCTCCACGCCGGCGGTGCGAGGGGCGGCCCCTCGCAGATCCGACTCCAACCGCCCGATCTTGAAAGGAGGAGCGCAAGCATGGTCGTTTCCGATCCGATTGCCGATCTTCTGACCCGCATCCGGAACGCCACCACGGCCAACCACGACCGTGTCGAGGTTCCCGGGTCCAAGATGAAGAAGGCTATTGTTCAGATCCTGAAGGACGAGGGCTTTATCCGTGACTTCGAGTGGATTGACAACGGTCACCAGGGCGTGATCCGGATCTACCTGAAGTACGGTCCCAATAAGACGAAGGTTATCTCGGGCCTGCGGCGGATCTCCCGGCCCGGCCTTCGGGTCTACGCCAAGCGCGATCAGGTGCCCCGCGTGCTGGGCGGCCTGGGCATCGCCATCCTGTCGACCTCGAAGGGCGTCATGACCGACAAGAAGGCCCGCCAGGAGGGCCTCGGCGGCGAGGTTCTCTGCTACATCTGGTAAGGAAGGAGGTGCTGCCGTGTCTCGTATTGGACGGTCTCCCATCACCATCCCCGCGGGGGTGGAAGTCACTGTGGAGGGCAACCTGGTCCGCGTGAAGGGGCCCAAGGGCGAGCTCTCCCGTGAGATCAACCCGGCCATGAGCGTCGAGATTGAGAACGGCGCCCTCCGTGTTTCCCGTCCTTCCGATGAGCGGGAGCACAAGGCGCTGCACGGCCTGACCCGCACCCTGATCGCCAACATGGTCGAGGGTGTGACCAAGGGCTATTCCCGGGCGCTGGAGCTGGTGGGCACCGGCTACCGCGCCGCCAAGACGGGTCAGAAGCTGACTCTGACCGTCGGCTACTCCCATCCGGTCGTGATCGATCCGCCTGCTGGCATCGAGTTTCAGGTTCCGGCCGCCAACCAAGTCATCGTGACCGGCATCGATAAGGAGCTGGTCGGCCAGATTGCGGCCGATATCAGGGCCGTCCGGCCGCCCGAGCCGTACCTCGGCAAGGGCATCAAGTACGCCGGCGAGCACATCCGGCGCAAGGAAGGCAAGACCGGCAAGAAGTAAGGGGGTGACCGAGGATGATCGTCAAGCAGGATCGCAACAAGGCGCGGCGCGTGCGCCAGCTGCGGGTGCGGAAGAACGTCCACGGCACGCCCGAGCGGCCGCGGCTTAATGTCTTCCGTTCCAACCAGAACATTTACGCCCAGGTGATTGACGACACGGTCGGCAAGACCCTGGTCTCCGCCTCGACCCTCGACCCCGAGGTGAAGGGCCGGCTGGAGGGCAATGGCGGCAACAAGGCCGCCGCCGCGATCGTGGGCGAAGTGGTCGCGAAGCGTGCACTGGCCGCAGGCGTGACGAAGGTGGTCTTCGACCGTGCCGGGTATCTGTACCACGGCCGCGTTGCCGCCCTCGCCGAGGCCGCCCGCGAAGCCGGCCTGGAGTTCTAAGTCGAGGGAGGGAAACACGAACGTGGCTCGCAACGATACCAATCAGACCGAACTGAAGGAGAAGATGGTGGACCTGCGGCGCGTGGCCAAGACCGTCAAGGGCGGCCGGCGCATGAGCTTTTCCGCTGTCATGGTCGTCGGCGACGGCAACGGGCGCGTGGGCGCCGGCCTGGGCAAGGCGGCCGAGATTCCCGAGGCGGTGCGCAAGGGCACCGAGGACGCCAAGAAGTCCATGATCACCGTGCCGCTGAACGGCACCACCATTCCCCACGAGGTCATCGGCGAGTTCGGTGCCGGCAAGGTGCTGCTGAAGCCGGCCTCCCCGGGTACCGGCGTGATCGCCGGCGGGGCCGTCCGTGCGGTCCTGGAGGCGGCCGGCGTGCGGGACATCCTCACCAAGAGCCTGGGCTCCAACAACGCTGCCAACCAGGTGCTCGCCACCCTCGCGGGCCTGCGCCAGTTGAAGAGCGCTGAGGAAGTCGCCAAGCTGCGGGGCAAGCCCGTCGAGCAGATCCTCGGTTAGAGGAGGGAAGATTCGTGGCTGGCACGCTGAAGATTACGCTGAAGCGGGGCCTGGCTGGCCGGAACAAGCAGGTGGTGGCCACCTGCAAGTCCCTCGGCCTCACCAAGGTCAACGCGACGGTGGAGCGGCCCGACAACCCCGCGGTGCGCGGCATGATCGCTCGCGTGGCGCACATGGTCGAGGTGCAGGAGGGCTAGCGCCTCACGACGAACCAAGGTGGGAAGGCGCCGGTCCTCACCGGCGCCCCCCATGTGACAGCCCAGACGAATTGAGGTGACATTCGGATGAAACTGCATGAGCTGGCTCCCAACCCCGGTGCCCGTAAGGAGCGCAAGCGTCTGGGCCGCGGTATCGGTTCCGGCCTTGGGAAGACCTCCGGCAAGGGCCACAAGGGCCAGAACGCCCGCTCCGGCGGCGGCGTCCGTCCGGGCTTTGAGGGCGGCCAGATGCCGCTGACGCGGCGGCTGCCCAAGCGGGGCTTCTCCAACGCACCGTTCAAGGTGACGTACGAGATCATCAACGTCGCCGACCTGGAGCGGTTTGACGCCGGCACCGTGGTGACCCCCGAGCTCCTGGAGGAGACCCGGGTCTGCAAGAACGCCGTCAAGGGCGTCAAGGTGCTGGGCACGGGCGACCTCACCAAGGCGCTGACCGTGCGTGCGCACAAGGTGAGCGAGTCCGCAAGGCAGAAGATCGAGGCCGCGGGCGGAAAGGTTGAGGTTATCGGAGAAGCCACCGAAGAGGTGAATTAACAGCCATGGCGATGCTGGAGACGCTGCGCAATTCGATGCGGCTGCCCGGGCTGAGGAAGCGACTCCTCTTCAGCATTGGCATGCTTGTCGTCATTCGGATCTGCGCACACATTCCCGTCCCTGGGGTTAACCTGGATCGGCTGGCGGAAGTGTTTGGAGCGGGTGGCCTGTTCGAGTTCTTTGACATCTTCGCAGGCGGCGCGTTCTCCAAGTTCGCGATCGTCGCCATGGGCGTCACGCCGTACATCAACTCCTCGATTATCATGCAACTGCTCACGGTTGTGATCCCGCGCCTGGAGGAGATGCAGAAGGAAGGCGAGGAGGGCCGCAAGAAGATCCAGCAGTACACGCGCTACGGCACGGTGGTGCTGGGTCTGGTGCAGGCCTTCGGCATCGGCTACGCTCTGCGGAGCTACGGGGCCTTCTACAACAACAGCTGGATGACCCTGTTCGTGATCATGGTCAGCCTGACGGCTGGCACCGCCCTCGTCATGTGGATTGGTGAGGAGATCACGGAGAAGGGCATCGGCAACGGCATCTCGCTGATCATCTTCGCAAACATCGTCACCCGGCTGCCCTACTCGATCGGCAGCGAGATCCAGCTGCTTCAGGCCGGCCAGCACAACATCTTCCAGCCTCTGCTGGTGGCTGTGATTGCCCTGATCATGGTGGTCTTCGTGGTCATCATTAACGAAGGCGTCCGGAAGATCCCTGTGGAGTACGCCAAGCGCGTCGTGGGCAAGCGGGTCCTGGGTGGGCAGCGTACCCACCTGCCGATCCGCATCAACCAGGCCGGCGTGATTCCGCTGATCTTCGCGTCGTCGCTGATGTACTTTCCGATCACGATCGCCCAGTTCGTTCCGACTTCCAAGTTCGCACGGTGGGTTGGCCTTCACTTTGACACCCGGTCAGCGTGGTTCATGCTGGTCAACGCACTGCTGATCATCTTCTTCACCTACTTCTACACGGCGATCACCTTCAACCCTGAGAACGTCGCGGACAACATCAAGAAGAACGGCGGCTTCATTCCGGGATATCGCCCGGGCAAGCCCACCGCCGAGTACCTGGAGCGGGTCTCCAACCGGCTCACGCTGGTCGGCGGCCTGTTCCTGGCGGCGGTCACCATTCTGCCGATTACGCTCATGAGTCTGGCAGGTGTCCAGAATGCGTACATCGGCGGTTCCTCGATGCTGATCGTCGTCAGCGTGGCGCTGGAGACGGCCAAGCAGATCGAGGCGCAGCTGGTGATGCGGCATTATCAGGGCTTCATGCGGAGCTAGGTGGAACGCAAGGACGCGCGGAGGACCGGGGCCGTCTCGCCGGGGGCGGATCCGGTCCTCGCGGGTACGCTCGGCTCCGTGGGCCGAGGGAAGCGAGGGAAGCGCATGCACATTATCCTAATGGGCCCGCCAGGTGCCGGCAAGGGCACGCAGGCCGTGCTTCTGGCCCAACAGGAGGCCATTCCGCACATCTCCACCGGCGACATCTTCCGGGCCAATATGAGCCAGGGATCTCCTCTTGGCAGGCTGGCCAAGGAGTATGTTGACGCCGGCAAGTACGTTCCCGATGACGTGACCAATGGAATGGTGAAGGATCGGCTTTCTCAGCCGGACTGCGCCCGTGGGTTCATCCTCGACGGCTACCCGCGCACCCCGGATCAGGCGCGTGCGCTGGCCGGGATGCTGGAGGAGCTGGGTCTGAAGCTCGACGCCGTCATCAACATCGCCGTGCCGGACGAGCTGCTGGTCGACCGGGCGGTCGGGCGCAGGGTGTGCCGCTCCTGTGGTGCCACCTATCACGTGAAGTTCAATCCTCCCGCCAAGGAAGGCTTCTGCGACAAGTGCGGCGGTGAACTCTACCAGCGCAGCGACGACCAGGCCGAGAAGGTGGCCGTGCGCCTGAACCTCTACCACACCCAGACTGCACCGTTGCTCCAGTTCTATGCCGAGCAGGGGTTGGTGCGAACCGTCAACGGTGATCAGCCGATGGAGCAGGTGACGGCCGACATCAAGGAGGCCGTCAGGGGAGCCCGATGATCATCCGCAAGACGCCCCGGCAGATCCAGCAGATGAAAGAGGCCGGCCTGATCGTCTGGCACGTCCACCAGGAGCTGGCCAAGGTGATCGCTCCCGGGATCACCACCAGGGAGCTCGATGCCCTGGCTGAGCGTTTGATCCGCCAGGCCGGCGGCGTCCCCACGTTCAAGGGGTATCACGGCTATCCCGCCTCGATCTGCGCCTCGGTCAACGAGGTGGTGGTGCACGGGATTCCGGGGGACAAGGCGCTCGTCGAGGGCGACGTGATCGCCATCGACCTCGGGGTTACCTACGGCGGCTGGGTGGGCGACTCGGCGTTCACGCACCCCGTGGGACGGGTGTCGCCGGAGGCGGAGCGGCTGCTGGAGGTCACGCGAAACGCGCTTGAAAAAGCGATTGCCCGGTGCTATCCTGGCAATCGGCTGGGAGACGTGGGGCACGCGGTCCAGTCGTACGTGGAGTCCCAGGGTTTCAGCGTCGTGCGCGACTTCGTGGGCCACGGCGTGGGGGCGAGAATGCACGAGGACCCCCAGGTTCCGAATTACGGTCTTCCCGGCACCGGAGTCACACTCCGGCCGGGGATGGTGCTGGCCATTGAGCCCATGGTGAACGCGGGCACCGAAGAGGTGCGCGTGCTGCCGGACGGCTGGACGGTGGTCACGGCCGACGGCAGGTACTCGGCGCACTTCGAGCACACCGTCGCGATCACCGAGGAAGGACCGGTCATTCTCACCAAACCGTGAGGAATAGTTATCCGGTCTTGTGCTATAATAGTGGTATTGGCCTTTCGCGCGTGAACCCGAGTTTCGGGAGCGATTACGGAGGTGCACGTCCGTGGACCAACCGGGTCTAAGGCCCGGCGCCATAGTGCGATCTCTGGCCGGACGCGACCTGGGATCCTGTTATGTTGTGGTGCGGGTAGTGGACGAGCGGTTCGTCACAGTGGCCAATGGTCGCCGGAGGCCGGTGGCCCGTCCGAAGCAGAAGAATCGGAGGCACCTCGAGGTGCTCGGGTGGGCAGACGCCTCCCTGGCTCTCCGACTGGAACGAGGCGCCAAGGTCACCGACGAAGAGATAGTCAAGGCCCTGGAGACCATTCCTGCGAGAGTCTGCGAGGAGGTATAGAACCCACGTATGTCCAAGGACGACGTCATCGAGGTTGAGGGCACCGTGGTGGAACCGCTGCCCAACGCCATGTTTCGGGTGAAGCTGGCCAACGGGCACCAGGTGCTCGCCCACGTCTCCGGTAAGATTCGCATGAACTTTATCCGGATACTACCTGGGGACCGGGTAACGGTTGAGCTGTCGCCTTACGACCTCACCCGTGGTAGAATCGTATACCGGTACAAATAGGTCGGCTCACCAGAAGCCGTCTTGCCGATTTTCCCTTTTGGTCTGCATCCCTGCGCTTGACGTGGACCATTTCGGCCAAACGAGCGCGCGAAGAGAGGAGGGGCTGCTCGTGAAGGTTCGCCCGTCGGTGAAGCCGATTTGCGAGAAGTGCAAGGTCATCAAGCGGCACGGTCACGTGATGGTGATTTGCGAGAACCCGAAGCACAAGCAGAAGCAGGGGTAGGTTGCGACAACCCGGTCCGCAACGGCCGTACGGCCGACCCCGCAGACCAGTGAAGCTTTGCCGGTTTTGGGCTGGCGCACCCCTTGCGGCAGTGAGGGGAGCACCGGCGTTTACGCATGGGCTCGAGGTTCGGACACTGCCGGGAGGCGTGGAAAACCCGGACTGGAACCCTGCGGCCTCACCTCAGGGAGCGGCTGGTGGTCGAGGTCCCTCTTCCCTCACCACTTTCTCTGCGGCGATGTCGTTTGGGACGGGTCGTGCATCTTCGACCAACTCCGTTTTTGCTACATGAGGAGGGTATTTCGAGAGCATGGCGCGTATCGCAGGTGTCGACCTGCCTCGTGACAAGCGCATTGAGGCTGCCCTGCCGTACATCTACGGCATTGGCTGGTCGCTTTCCCGGGAGATTCTGCAGAAGACCGGTATCGATCCGGACATCCGCGTCCGCGATCTGACCGAGGATCAGGTGGCCAAGCTCCGCGAGGTCATCGACCACGAGTACAAGGTTGAGGGTGACCTGCAGCGCGAGGTCCAGCTCAACATCAAGCGGCTGATCGAGATCGGCTGCTACCGTGGCCTGCGGCACCGCCGCGGCCTGCCCGTGCGCGGCCAGCGCACCAAGACGAACGCCCGGACTCGCAAGGGCCCGCGGCGCACGGTCGCCGGGAAGAAGAAGGCCGGCAAGTAAAGGGAGGGACACGTCTAAATGGCTAAGCGCGCCGTTCGTACCAAGCGGAAGGAGCGGAAGCACGTCGACAAGGGCGTGGCCCACATCCGTTCTACCTTTAACAACACGATTGTGACGATTACCGACATGCAGGGGAATGCCCTCTCCTGGGCGACCTCCGGAGCGATGGGCTTCAAGGGCTCCCGGAAGTCCACTCCGTTCGCTGCGCAGATGGCGGCCGAGAAGGCGGCCAAGGACGCCATGGAGCATGGCCTGCGCGAGGTTGAGGTCATGGTCAAGGGACCGGGATCGGGCCGTGAGGCTGCCATTCGCCAGCTGCAGGCCGCCGGACTGGAGGTCACGACGATCAAGGACGTGACCCCGATCCCCCACAACGGCTGCCGCCCGCCGAAGCGGCGCCGGGTGTAGGAAGAGGAGGGGACAACTAAGCAATGGCACGTTACACCGATGCCGTCTGCCGGCTGTGCCGGCGCGAGGGCGTTAAGCTCTACCTCAAGGGCGAGAAGTGCTACAGCGACAAGTGCCCGGTTGTGAAGCGGGCCACCCCGCCCGGGCAGCATGGCGTTTCCCGCCGGAAGCAGTCCGAGTACGCCCTGCAGCTGCGTGAGAAGCAGAAGGCCCGCCGTTTCTACGGCGTGCTGGAGAAGCAGTTCGAGCGGTACTTCGACCTGGCCGCCCGCAAGAAGGGCGTCACGGGCGAGGTCCTGCTTCAGATCCTGGAGCGCCGACTGGACAACGTGGTCTACCGGATGGGCTTCGCCGCCAGCCGTGCGGAAGCTCGCCAGATCGTGAAGCATTCCCACATCGAGGTCAATGGCCGCAAGGTCAATATCCCCTCTTACCTGGTGCGCGAGGGCGACGTCGTCGCCGTGCGGGAGTCTTCCCGTGACCACAAGCGCCTGAAGGAGCTTGCTGCGGCCGCCACGCGCACGGTGCCCGCATGGCTCTCCGTCGAGGCCGAGGCGCTGCGGGGCACAGTGCTCCGCCTGCCCAACCGCGACGAGATCGACGCTCCCGTCCAGGAGCACCTCATCGTCGAGCTCTACTCGCGGTAATGGTACCGCAGACCGGGGCGGGTGCGTGAGGGGCGCCCGGCCCGGCCGGGGACAAGGTCTGGCTTCCGGGGCGGTGGCGTAGGGCGCTCACACGTGAGACAGGGAATTGGGGGTATCTACCAGATGATCGGAATGGAAAAGCCCAAGATTGAGACCGTAGTGCTCGCCGAGGACAACAGCTACGGCAAGTTCGTGGTGGAGCCTCTGGAGCGCGGCTACGGCATCACCCTTGGCAACTCGCTGCGGCGGATCCTGCTTTCCTCGCTGCCGGGCGCCGCAGTCACCTCTGTGAAGATCGACGGCGTGCTGCATGAGTTCTCGACGATCCCCGGTGTGGTCGAGGACGTGACGGACATCATCCTCAACCTCAAGCAGCTTTCGCTGAAAGTGCACAGTGACGAGCCGAAGATCCTCCGCCTCCATGCGGAGGGCGAGGGCGTCGTGACCGCTGGGGACATTCATACGGACGCCGATGTGGAGATCCTCAACCCGGACCTGCACATCGCCACGCTGGACAAGGGCGGCCGGCTCATCGCTGAGATCGCCGTCGGCAAGGGGCGGGGTTACGTTCCAGCCGATCAGAACAAGACCCCCGACATGCCGATCGGCGTGATCCCTGTCGACTCGATCTTCTCCCCGATTCGCCGGGTCAACTACACCATTGAGCACACCCGCGTCGGCAACCGGACCAACTTCGACAAGCTGACCCTGGAGGTCTGGACGAACGGGGCCATTCGCCCCGATGAGGCCTGCTCCTGGGCGGCCAAGATCCTCAAGGAGCACCTTGAGCTCTTCATCTCGCTGACCGACGACGCCGACGAGATTGAGGTCATGCAGGAGAAGGAGGACGACGATCGCAACAAGCTGATGGAGATGACCATCGAGGAGTTGGATCTGTCGGTCCGGTCCTACAACTGCCTGAAGCGCGCCGGCATCAACACCGTGGCGGAGCTCTGCGCCAAGTCAGACGACGAGATGATGAAGGTCCGCAACCTGGGCAAGAAGTCGCTGGAAGAGGTCAAGTCCAAGCTGGCGGCGATCGGCCTGAGCCTGAGGCAGTCCGAGGACTAGCCCCGGGGGCGCGACTCATCTGGACAGGATAGGGGTGAACGTGAGAAATGGCTCAGTATCAGAAGCTCGGCCGCGACAGCTCCGCTCGCAAGGCGCTGTTCCGGGCCCTGGTTACGGCCCTGTTTGACAAGGAGCGGATTGAGACGACCGAGGGCAAGGCGAAGGAGGTCCAGGCCATCGCCGAGGAGATGATCACCCTCGCGAAGCGGGGCGACCTGCATGCCCGTCGTCAGGCCCTTGCCTACATCTACGACGAGTCGGTGGTTACCAAGCTGTTCCAGAACATCGCCGCCCGGTACACCGACCGCAACGGCGGATACACCCGGGTGATCAGGACGGGCGTTCGGAAGGGCGACGCCGCCCCCATGGCGATTCTCGAACTGGTCTAAACCAACTGGTGCGAAACGCCCGGGCGCTGTTGCGCCCGGGCGCTAAAGCGCCTGGGCGTTTGTCGCGAGACGGGAGGGAGATGTGCCATGGCCGATCCATACATCATCGCCGAGCAGGTCACCTTCGCCTACGGGCGGGAAGACGACCCCGAGGGCAAGCCTGTGGCCCTCGCCCTGGACGGTGTGGACGCGCAGGTCTACCGGGGCGAGTTCCTGGCAGTGCTCGGCATGAACGGTTCCGGCAAGTCCACTCTGGCTCGGCACCTCAACGCCCTCCTGCTGCCCCGTTCCGGTCGCGTGCTGGTGGACGGCCTTGACACGCGGGAGGATCAAAACCTCTGGCCAATCCGCGACCGGGTGGGCATGGTGTTCCAGAACCCCGACAACCAGATCGTCGCCGCCGTGGTCGAGGAGGACGTGGCGTTCGGTCCGGAGAACCAGGGGCTGCCGCCGGCCGAGATCCGGGAGCGCGTGGCGGAGGCGCTGGCTTCCGTGGGCATGACGGCTCACCGGGAGCGCTCTCCGCACCTCCTCTCGGGCGGCCAGAAGCAGCGGGTGGCCATCGCCGGAGCCCTGGCGCTGCGGCCGGCCTGCCTGGTCCTGGACGAGCCTACGGCGATGCTGGATCCGTCGGGCCGGGCGGAGGTTCTGGGCGTGGTGCGCCGCCTGAACCGCGAACTGGGGATGGCTGTGGTCTGGATCACCCACTTCATGGAGGAGGCGGCACTGGCCGACAGGGTGATGGTCATGGCCGGCGGCAGGGTCCAGATGGTGGGAACCCCCCGCGAGGTCTTCAGCGAGGCCGAGCGGCTCCGGGCCCTGCGGCTCGACGTCCCCCCCGCTGTACAGGTGGCTGAGCGCCTCCGTGCGGAAGGCATCTCGCTCCCGGGGACGATACTGACGCTGGAAGAGTTGGTGGAGGCCTTATGCCAATTGTCTTCGAAGCAGTAAGCCACGTCTATCAGCCCGGGACCCCCTTTGAGTGGAGGGCGCTGGAGGACGTGTCGGTCACCATCCCAGACGGCGAGTTCTGGGGCATTATCGGCCCGACGGGCTCGGGGAAGTCGACCCTGATCCAGCACATGAACGGCCTCTTGCGCCCCACTTCAGGCCGCGTGCTGGTAGACGGCATGGACCTGGCCGACCGGCGCACCGACCTGCGCAAGGTGCGGCAGCGGGTTGGCCTGGTCTTTCAGTATCCGGAGCACCAACTCTTCGGCGAGACAATCTTCGAGGACGTGGCCTTCGGCCCGCGGAACATGAAGCTCGATCCAGCCGAGGTGGAACGGCGTGTGATGCGGGCGCTGGAGCGGGTCGGGCTGCCTGCGGAGATGCGGGACCGGTCTCCCTTCGGCCTCTCGGGCGGACAGGCCCGGCGCGTGGCCCTGGCGGGCGTCCTTGCCATGGAGCCGCGGGTCCTGATCCTGGACGAGCCCACCGCCGGGCTCGACCCGCAGGGGCGGGCCGAGATCCTCGACCTGGTGGGGACCTTTCCGGCGCTGGGCATGACGGTCATCCTTGTCTCCCACTCCATGGACGACGTGGCCGAGCGCGCCGACCGGGTGCTCGTGATGCACGGGGGCCGGGTGCATATGGTGGGCACGCCCCGGGAGCTCTTCTCCCGCAGGGACGAACTGGAGGCCATCGGCCTCGGCGTGCCCGCTGCCGTCGTCCTCGCCGACCAGCTCAGGGCGCGCGGCTGGCGCCTGCCGCCGGACATCGTCACGCTCGATCAGGCTGTGGCCGCCATCAAGGCGGCCCTGAAGGGTCCAGGGAAGGGGGCGGACAGCCGGTGAGTTTCCAGGGCGTCACCATCGGCCAGTACTTCCCCGGTGACTCGCTGCTGCACAGGCTCGACCCCCGGGTGAAGATCACCGGCGTGCTGATCCTCTCCGTGGCCATCTTCCTGCCGCGCGCCTGGCCAGGATACCTTGCCGCCATCCTGTTCACGCTGTTTCTGGTCGCGCTGGGGCGGGTGCCCCTGCGGCTCATTCTGCGCGGGATGCGACCCATTCTGATCTTCCTGCTGATCACCGCGGCGTTTAACCTGTTCCTGACGCCGGGCGATCCGCTCTTCCGACTCGGTCCACTCACGGCCACCCGGGAGGGCCTGGTGCTCGTGGGGGTCACGACGACGCGACTGGTGCTGCTGGTCACCGTGGCCTCACTGCTGACGCTCACCACCTCGCCCATTCGGCTCACCGACGGACTCGAACGGATGCTGCGGCCCCTGCAGCCCATCGGCGTCCCCGCACATGAACTGGCGCTGATGATGACCATCGCCCTGCGCTTCATCCCCACGCTGGCGGAGGAGGCGGACCGGATCATGCGGGCCCAGCAGGCCCGGGGCGCCAGCTTTTCGACGGGCTCGCTCATGGCCCGCGTGCGGAGCCTCGTGCCCGTGCTCGTGCCGCTGTTCGTGGCCTCGTTCCGGCGGGCCGATGAACTGGCCACCGCCATGGAGGCCAGGGGGTACCGCGGCGGAGATGGCCGCACCCGCATGCACGAACTCGTGTTCACCGCTCGGGACGGTGCGGCGCTGGTCGTGCTCGTCGGGTTCCTGGCATTGCTGCTGGGACTCCGGCTCACCGGGGCAGGTTAGGCTGTGCAACTGGAGGTGGCGGCCGTGCGGTCCCTGAAGCTGACCGTCGCATACGACGGAACCGCCTACGCCGGGTTTCAGCGACAGCCGAACGGGGTGACCATCCAGCAGCGGCTGGAAGAGGCGCTGCGGGCCGTCACGGGCGAACCCGAGCTGCGGATTGCCTCGGCAGCCGGCCGCACGGATGCGGGCGTACATGCCCGGGGGCAGGTCGTCCACGTCCGCACGAACGCGACCATCCCCGTAGAGCGCTGGCCGGCCGCGCTGAACAGCGTTCTCCCTGATGACATCGCGGTCGTCGGCGCTGCGGCGGTGCCGCCCGACTTCCACGCCCGGTACTGGGCACGGGAGAAGCGCTATCGCTATACCTTTCACGTTTCGCCATATCCGGCGCCCTTGATCCGGCACTGCGCCTATCACTGGCACAGGCCGCTCGACCTGGAGGCGATGCGGCGGGCGGCGGAACTTCTGACAGGCCGGCACGACTTCGCCGCGTTCCGGGCCTCGGGAGGATCCGCGAAGACATCTCTGCGCACCATCACCAAGCTGTCGCTCACGCCGCAGGGCCCTCTCCTGTTCCTGGACGTGGCGGCAGACGGCTTCCTCTACAACATGGTGCGGATCATCGCCGGGACCCTGCTCGAGGTGGGAACGGGGAGGCGAACCATCGCTCAGGTAGCGCAGGCGCTGAGGACTGGCGACCGCCGGCTGGCAGGGCGCACCCTCCCGCCGCACGGGCTCTGCCTCGAAGAGGTGGTCTACGGAGACGGACCTGTGCGTCCGCCCTGGGCGGCGGATGACCCGGATGACGCGGAGGGCGCGGAATCGCCGCCTTGACAGTGGTTGCGGCGCCAATGTATACTAAAGGGCGTTGACCTCGCCGCCACTGGAGGCAAGGGTTGAAACCAGGAGCGACCTGGACCTCACGCCTTTCCCGAGTAGGGCGTGTACGCCAGGCGTCGACCGATGCCATAGATGCCCCTCACCGACCCATTTTCCGTAGGAGGGAATCCAGTGAGCAATACATTCATGGCCAATCCGCAGAATGTTGAGCGGAAGTGGTACGTGGTCGATGCCGAGGGCAAGACCCTCGGACGGGTGGCCAGTCAGGTTGCCGCTGTTCTGCGTGGCAAGCATAAGCCCACTTTCACCCCGCACGTTGACTGTGGCGACTTCGTCATCATCGTCAATGCGGACAAGGTTCAGGTCACCGGCAAGAAGGCTTCCGACAAGGTCTACCTGCGCCATTCCGGCTACCCGGGCGGCCAGAAGGCCATCACCTTCGAACGCATGATTGCGACTCGGCCCACCCGCGTCCTCGAGCTCGCCATCAAGGGCATGCTTCCCCACAACCGGCTTGGCCGGCAGATGTACCGCAAGCTGAAGGTGTACGCTGGTCCGGAGCACCCGCATGCGGCGCAGAAGCCGGAGCCGCTTGAGGTCTAATCGAAAGGAGGCGTGTTGATCGATGTCGACGCTGACGCAGTACTGGGGCACCGGTCGTCGCAAGAATGCCGTTGCCCGGGCTCGCCTTGTGCCGGGTACCGGCAACTTCGTGGTGAACGGCCGTACCCTCTCTGATTACTTTGGCCTTCAGACCCTCCAGATGCTGGTGGAGAGCCCCTTTGCGGTTACCGGTACCGCAGGCAAGTTTGATGTGTACCTGAACGTGATCGGCGGCGGAATCTCCGGCCAGGCCGGCGCCTGCCGCCACGCGATTTCCCGTGCCCTGCTCAAGGTCGACGGCTCGCTGCGCCCGGCCCTCAAGCAGGCCGGCTTCCTCACCCGGGATCCGCGCATGAAGGAGCGCCGCAAGTACGGCCTCAAGAAGGCCCGCAAGCGTCCGCAGTTCTCCAAGCGCTAAAGATGTACAGGCCCGTGGCGATGAACCGCCACGGGTCTTCCTCATCTGTGTGCGAACCTTGCGCCGTCAGGACGCGTCCCATGCAGGAGAGGTGGTGTGCGGTGAAGCACATTGGCGCGCGGGTCCCGACTGTGTGGCGGCGAAGTCTGTTGGCCGGTCTGGCGGCTTTCGCCGTCCTGGCGGCATGCGGGGCACTGCATGCGCAGTTCGCCGGACAGCCTGCGCCGCCCATGGTGGTGACGTGGTGTGAGTGGTTTGCCGCCTTGGTGCTCCTGCCCTACGTGTTCACCCTGGGCGCGTTCGGACGATGGGGGCAGGAGCGGGCGCACGGAGCCGTCATCCTCGGCTGGCGGGTGGCCCTGGTCGTCTTCGCACTCGACTTGGCGCTGCGGGCCGCGCTGGGGCTGGGCCTGTCCCCGTTTTACACCGGCTGACGCAGGCCAGACAAGCATATCAGACAAGCTGGCGCATACGCATTCTCCCCAGGGGTGAGGCTTGTGCGCAGGCTTGGTTGGGGCCGGGCTCTGCTGATGGGTCTGGTCCTTCTCTTCGTGGCTGTGGCCCTCAGGGCGGCGTTGTCCGGTGGACAGACTTCCCGCAGGGAAGGCCCGGAGGAGCCGGAGAGGCCCCCAGGGACGTTGTCAGGGATGGTGGTCGTGGTTGACCCGGGGCATGGCGGGTGGGACCCGGGAGCGGTGGTGGACGGCGTTCGGGAGAAGGAGATAACGCTTCAGGTTGCGCTCCTCGTGAAGGAGATGCTGGAGGAGCGGGACGCCCGCGTGATCCTGACGCGTGAGGACGACACCCACTTCGCACGCTCCGTGCGGGAGGACCTGCGCCAGCGGGTGGCCCTGGTGGCGGAGCACCAGGCTGACATTTACCTCTCGCTACATGCGAACAAGGACCGGTGCAACTGCTGGGGCGCCCAGACCTTCTACCAGAAGGGGGGGCTTCCCGAGGGGAAGATCCTCGCCATGGCGATACAGAACCGGCTTCGAGCGCTGACCGAGACCACGCGCTACGCGCTTCCGGCTGACTACTACGTCCTGCGCAACTCGCAGGTGCCGGCCACCATCGTCGAGATGGGCTTCCTCTCCAACCCGTCCGAGCGGGAGCGCCTGCAGCAGCCGGAGTACCAGAGGACGGTGGCCAGGGCGATCGCCGAGGGCGTGGAGGCCTATCGCCGCCAGATCGCAGAGCAGCCCGGGGTCGTGCCCGAGAACCCCGCGGATCCGTCCCCCGGCCGGTAAGCGGCATCCGTTAGCCACGTCCCGGGCGAAGGAATCGGGGCCCCGCCTCCCGAATCCCACTAGGAGTTGCAGCAGCCAGGGAGGCGCCTACGTTGCTTCGCAATCTGAACTACGGTTGGATCGACGTGATCACGTCTGGAAGCATGTATGCGGGCAAGACGACGGAGCTGATCCGCCGGGTACGGACGTATATTCTCGCCAAGCGCACCGCTGTCGTCTTCCAGCCCCGGATGGCCAAGCGGTACACCGATGACGAGGTCATCGTGACGCATGACGGACTCCGTTTCGAGGCGATTCACACCGACAGCCCGCTGGAGATCCTCTGGTACGCAGAGATCCACAAGCCCAACGTGATCGCCATCGACGAGGCGCAGTTCTACGACGAGATGCTGGTGTCCACGGTGCAGGAGTTGGCCAACCGGGGCCACTACGTGATCGTCGCCGGGCTCTCGCAGACCTCTGAAGGAAAGCCTTTCGGCTGCATGCCGCAGCTGCTGGCCCTGGCCGACAGCATCACCTGCCTCTACGGCGTATGCGTGGTCTGCGGGGAGCCGGCCACGAAGCCCTTCTCGCTGCAGGCGAAGACGGAGGACGTGGCGGTGGGTGGCGGCGAACGGTACGAGGCCCGCTGCCGCAAGTGCTGGCTGGAGGGAAGGCGGCAGCGCGGCGAAGCCTGATGAACGCGAACGGGGAGGCGGACGCCTCCCCGTTCTCTATCCGCTACCGGAACGACCGGACCGCCTCAGCCAGCACCTCGGCGCCGAGCGCAATCTCCGCGGTGGAGGTGAACTCGCCGGGGTTGTGGCTCAGTCCGTCCTTGCTGGGCACGAAGAGCATCGCTGCCGGGGCGATCCGGGCCACGTACATGGCGTCATGGCCCGCACGGCTCACCGCCTTCAGGTACGGGATGTGCTTCCGCTCGCACGCCTGGTAGAGCCGCTCCACCATCACCCTGTCGAGCGTGACGGGATCCTCCTCCGAGAGCGTCTCGATCTCGATCTGGATACCCCGCCGGGTTGCGACCTCGTCCACCAGCGCCCGGAAGCCGCTGACCAGCCGTCGGATGGGCGCCTTGTCGATGCCCCGGATGTCGATGCCCAGCTCAACCTCGCCGGGGATGACGTTGATCGAGACCGGCTTCAGGCCGAAGATCGTCGCAGTGGCCACCACGGCGTCGCCGATCTCCCTGGCGAGGCGCTCCAGCCCGAGCACGATCTCGGCGGAGGCCGCCAGTCCATCCTTGCGGCGGCCCATAAGGGTGGATCCGGAATGAGAGGCCGTGCCGTGGACGAAGACCCTGTAGCGTGAAGGCGCTGCAATGTGGCTGACGACGCCGACGGGCTTACCGGCAAGCAGCAGCTCCGGCCCCTGCTCCACGTGCAGTTCGTAGAAGCCCGCGATCGGACCGAACTCGGCAGGGCCGCCGGTGAGGTCGTAGCCGGCATTCTGTTGGATGGCCTCACCGAAGGTGACGCCGTCCCGGTCCCTGTAGCCCAGCAGCTCCTCCTCCGGGATGATGCCAGCCAGGCCCTTGGAGCCCATCGTGGCACGCCCCCAGCGGGAGGACTCCTCGGCGGTGAAGTTGACCACGCCCACGGGAATGTCGGGCAGCCGTCCGTCCTCCTTCAGGGCCCGGATGACCTCCAGTGCCCCGACGACGCCGACGACGCCGTCAAACCGGCCGCCCTGCGGGACGGAGTCCAGGTGCGACCCCAGGAGCAGCGCAGGGCGATCCCAGTCGCCCAGCACGCCGGCCACGTTGCCGAACTTGTCAATGCGAACCTGCATGCCGATCTCTCTGCACAGCGCGATGAAGTGCGCCCGGGCCTGCCGGTCCTCCGGGGTGAGGGCCAGGCGGGTGACCGCTGTGGGGCCGGACTTGCCGAACTGGGCGAAGGCGTTCAAGTCGCGCTCGATACGGGAAGCGTGAACAGGCATGGAGTATCCTCCCTGGCCATGGATGATGTCGGAAGGCGGGGTGCCGCGGGCCGCTGAGGCCGCAGAACCCCGCCTGTCGTGCGATGTCAAGTATCCCTACAGACCCATCATGACGAAGGCTACGATGCTGGCGATGACCATGCCGGGGATGTTGCGCTTGGCTACCTCCATCGGGCTGACGCCGGCGATGCCGGAGAGGACGATGGTAACACCGGCCACGGGGCTGATCGAACGGCCGAGGGAACCGGCCAGCGAGGCCAGCGTGCCCAGCGGGGCCATCTCCATGCCGAACATGGCCGCATGCGGCGTGACCGCCTCGTTGAAGGCGATGGTGGCGGCGTCGCCCGAACCGGACAGCACGGCGACCAGCATCGGGCCCCACGTGCCGGCGGCTGCGACGGCGCCCTCAACACCGGTGACGGCGTTGATCAGCATGTCGATCAGGCCGACCTGAGTGAGGCCGGCGGCGAAGACGCCGGCGGCGATGATGATGCCGATGACATCGCCGTACGCCTTGCCCATGCCGTCGAAGAACGACTTGGAGACCTCAGCGGGGGAGGTACGGGTGACGGCCAGGGCGAGGATGGTGCCGATCACCATGCAGGCAGCCACGGTCAGGTTCCAGCTCTTCATGGCCGGCACGGTGGCGCCGAGGATGAGCAGGACCAGGGGGATCACAGGAACCATGGCGTAGAGGAAGTTCACCTGGAACTGGGTGCCCGAGGCGTCGTCCTTGGGCTCGTAGCCGCGGTTCTCCTTGCGGATGAAGGCATAGACCGTCAGCACGATGGCGCCGATGAGGCCGCACACCACGGTGGCGGGAGTGATGACGCCGATGGTCTCCACGATGGAGAGACCGGACATCTCAGAGACCATGACGATGTGGGAACTGCCGGGGCTGAGAACGGAACCGAAAGTGCCAGCCAGGACAGCGGCGGCGGCGACGGCGGGATGGATGCCGGCAGCCATCATGACAGGGATCAGGACCGAGCCGACGGCGGCACCGCAGCCGGCGGCGCTGGGGAGGGCGATGTTGATGGCGAAGGTGGCCATGGTGGCGGCCGGAATCAGGATCAGGCGGAGCTTGCTGACGCCGCCGGCGACCAGGTGCACCAGGTGCTGGTCGCACTTGGTCAGCTTCATGACGTAGGCGAAGCCCATGACGGAGCAGATGGCGGTGATGAGACCGGAGTTGGTCATCGACTTCGTGAACTGATCGAAGGCAGCCATCGGCTTCAGCGAGATGAGGCACATCGCGAGGCCTGCCGTGAAGAGGACCATGCGGGTCTCATACCGTTTGACGATTGCATAGACGGTTACAAGAACGATGAGAATTCCAATCCATGGAAGCATGCTGCGATCAACTCCCTCACGGGGGTATTTATGTCAACGGCGGGACTCTACGGAGTCCCGCCGCTCACACCTCGGGAAGCCTAGAGGGCGGCGTACTCCTGGATCAGTGCATAGACCACCGCACCGATCTTCTCCAGTTCGGAGACCGGAATGCTCTCCTTCAGGCTGTGGGCGCCGCGGTAACCCGTGCCGAGGTTGCATGCCTGAATTCCCTTCGTGTTGAAGAGGTTGGCATCGCTGCCGCCTCCAGTGGCTCGCAGCTCCGGCGTCAGGCCCGTCCGGCGGATCGCCGCGAAGGCCCGGTCGAGCACCACGTCACCCGGCTTGAGGTTCACGGGTCCGTATGCAAACTGGATGTCCGCCTCGACCCGGGCGCCGAACTCCGCTGCGGTCTTCTCGAAGACCTCGGTCATGTGGGCGACCTGGGCTTCCATCTTCTCGGTCACCAGGGACCGGGCGTCGCCCTTGATCTCGAAGGTCTCCATGACGATGTTGGTGGCGGCGCCGCCCTGGGCCAGGCCGAGGTTGGCGGTGGTCTCCTCATCGATCCGGCCCAGCTTCATGCGCGTGATCGCATGGGCGGCGACGACGAGCGCGTTGATTCCCTTTTCGGGCTCAACCCCGCCGTGGGCGGCCTTGCCGATGATCCGGTAGTTCAGCTTCGTCTGCGCCGGGGCCTGGTTAACGACCGTGCCCACAGGGGTGGAGGAGTCGACGATGAAGGCCTGCCGGGCGGTCAGCTTCGAGTAGTCCAGGTTCTTGGAGCCGTTCAGGCCGCCTTCCTCGGCGATGGTGAAGACCACCTCGATGTCGGGCCGCTCAATGCCCTGCTCGAGCGCACTCTGAATGCCCTCGAGGATGGCTGCCAGTCCTGCGCAGTCGTCGGCGGCCAGGATGGTGGTGCCGTCGCTGGTGATGATGCCGTCCTTGATCTGCGGCTTGATGCCGGTACCTGGGTTGACCCGGTCCATGTGGGAGCACAGGAGGAGGGTCTCGGTGGACCTGGTTCCCTTGAGCCTGGCGATGATGTTGCCGGTGTCGCCGCCGATGATCTCGCCGGCGTTGTCGCGCTCGACCGTAAAGCCCATCGCCTCCAGCCGGGACTGGAGCAGGTCGGCAATGCGCCCTTCCTGCTTGGTCTTGGAGTCGGTGGTCACCAGGGTCAGGAACGTGTCCAAAATCCGTGCCTTGTTGATCAAAGCTCGTCACCTCGAAGTTCGTCGTCATCGCCCCAGAAGAGCGTTGGCCGGCTCGGTTTCGCGGGCGCCCCTCCATATGACCTTGCGGCATGTCCACATAACATCGCTGCATGTGTGCACCGTCATTCTACCGGTAAGATGCGTAGACCCGATATAGAGCACAGGGGGCAACCGGCTATAGCCCGCAGTCACCAGTTTTCCCGTACGAACAGGAGGTTGTACATCCTAGTGACGCGGCAACTTGTACGCCAATGTGAGGTGCGACCCGCAAAAAGTAGACAGCCCTGCCATGCGAGCAGGGCTGTCTCCGGAATCCAGGCTACCGGCCGGCCAACTTCAGGACGGCACGGATCATGACCTCCACGCCGATGGGGAGAGCATCCTCGTCGATATCGAAGCGGGAGTCGTGGTGCGGAGCGGAGATCTTCGTGCCGATCATCATGTAGGTGGCCTTGCCGCCCCTGGACTGCACGCGCTCCATCATCCAGGCATAGTCCTCGCTGCCGCCGAGGTCGCCGGTGGGCACCACGCGGGTGACCGCCGGGGTCTCTGACGCGGCCTGGCTGACGATCTCCGCCAGCTCGGGGTCGCTGGTGCCGCCGGCAGCGCTGCCCATCGGGCGCAGTTCCACCTTTACGTCCCACATCTCGGCGGCGGCTCGGATGACCCGCTCCGCGTTCGCCCGCATGTAGGCATCGATTTCGCTGGTGGCCCCCCGCGTCTCCAGCTTCAGGATTGCATTCGCCGGGGTCACGTTGCGGCCGGAACCGGCCTGCAGCACGCCGACGTTGATGCGCGAAGCGCCCGCCGAGTGACGGGGGATGGCGTGCAGGTTGAGGGCGGCGCTGGCCGCGGCCAGGAGCGCATTCCGGCCCTGCTCGGGGGCAGCGCCGGCGTGGGAGGGCACGCCCGTGAACGTGGCATCCAGCTTCGAGGTGGCCAGAAAGCCAGACCCGCCTGTGATGATCAGGCCTGTCTCCCGGGCGGCGAAGCCGATGTGCGCACCCAGGAGGTAGTCGACGTCGTCGACGACGCCAGCCTCGACCATAGCCCTGGCGCCGCGCACGCCCTCCTCGGCCGGCTGGAAGATCAGCTTCACCGTTCCCTTGAGCTGGTCCCTCAGCTCAGACAGCACCTGGGCGACCCCCAGACCGATGGAGACGTGGGCGTCGTGGCCGCAGGCGTGCATTGCGCCAGGGTTCCCGGAGGCGAAGCCCTCCCGGCACGGGCGGTGGTTCTCATCGGTGGTTTCGGTGATGTCCAGGGCGTCCATGTCGAAGCGCATCCCGATGGTGGGTCCCTCACCGCAACGGAGGATGCCCACGACACCGGTGAATCCGCCGGCCATCTTGCGGGCGATCTCGGGGTTGGCACCCTGCGCAACGGCGCGCTCCAGATGGCGGTCGAGCTCGGCGCTGGAGGGCAGCCCTGCCATGTGCTCGGGCGCCAGCACCTCCGGTCCGTAGTGCACCTCGTAGCCCAGGGCCGTCAGCCGCTCGACGATGCGGGAGGCAGTCCGGAACTCGGTCCAGCCGCTTTCTGCGTAGTGGTGAAGGTCGCGGCGGGTGGCAATCAGCTGGGGCTTCAGTTCTGCGATGCGTGAAGTGATGTTCAACGTCTTCGCCTCCTCGAAGACATTATCCCGGTCGCGGGCGTCAGCGAACACCCCCCAACCTGCCTATCCACATGGGCAATGGGTCACAAACCGGACGGTGAGCCGCGGCCTACGGCCGGGGCTTGCTGAACACGAGCCCGTAGGAGTAAGGTCCCACGTCGCACGGGCCGGCGTAGACAAACCCGGCCGCGGTGAACTCGGCCACCACGTCTTCAGGCGCAACCCGGTCGCTGACCGGCGGCCCCTCGGGGGTTTCCTCGGGCTTCCAGTCCACCACCAGGCAGAGGCCCCCGGGCTCCAGGATGCGCTTCACCTCGCCGATGAACAGGGAAGCCGGGTCAACCTCGTGGTACACGTTTGCGACCAGCGCTGCCCCGCAGGCCTCGGTGGGAACCGGCCACTCGTCCTCCTCCTCGGCCAGCACGGGCAGGATGTTCTTCAGCCCGGCCTCTCTCGCGCGGCGGCTCAGCAGCGCAAGCATCTCCACGCTGAGGTCGACCGCATAGACGCGACCCCCTGCCGGCAGCCGGCGGGAGGCCTCCAGCGTGAACCAGCCCGGGCCGCAGCCAATGTCGGCCATGGCGGTGCACCGTTCCAGGTTCAGGTGCTGCAGAACCAGTGACGGGTCGTGCCAGGCGCGCCTGCTCTCGTCCAGCAGCCGGCCTGTGTCCGCAGGATCAAAGCGGTGAGGCACGGTTCATCAACTCCTTTGCCCGGGTGGCCAGGCAGGATCGGCTACAGTTTGGACGAATAACGGGGCAGAACAGAACGGGAGGAGATCGCCATGCCCCTGACCCCAGGCCTCAGCGCCCAGGCGGCGATGCAGGTGACCAGGGCGAACTGTGCCAGCGCCGTGGGCAGCGGCGCAGTCGACGTTTTCGCGACGCCGATGATGATCGCACTGATGGAGCAGGCGGCCGCCGATGCGGTGGCCCCGTACCTGGCGGAGGACGAGGTGACCGTGGGCACCCGGGTGGCCGTTGAGCACGTGGCGGCGACACCGCCGGGGATGACGGTGCGGGCCGTGGCCACGCTGGAGGCGGTGGAGGGCCGGCGGCTGGTGTTCCGCGTCGATGCGTTTGACGACCGGGAGCGCATTGGCGGCGGCACGCACGAGCGGCTTGTCGTCAACAGGGCGAAGTTCCTCGCCCGTGCCGGCGAAAAGGCGTTGTCTTGAACGCTTTAGCATGCTAAACTTTCTCCCAAGGCGCACAAGGCGCACCTTGCGCCACACGACTCCATGGGAGGTGTTCCTGCTTGGCCCGGCCCACCTATCGCATTGCCTGCCTCCCCGGTGACGGCATCGGTCCCGAGGTCACCCAGGGGGCGGTGACCGTGCTGCAGGCGGCCGCTGCCGCCTACGGCTTTGCGCTCGAGTTCTCCGCCCATCCGGTGGGCGGCGCCGCTTACGATGCTGTGGGGACCCCCTTCCCCGATGAGACCCGTGCCGCCTGCGACGCGGCAGACGCCATCCTCTTCGGGGCGGTGGGCGGCCCGCAGTATGACGGCCTTCCGTGGGAGCACCGCCCTGAGGCTGCACTGCTGGCGATTCGGAAGCGCTACGACCTCTACGCCAACCTTCGGCCCATCCTGCTCTACCCTCCGCTGCAGGACGCCTCGCCCCTCAAGAACGAGATCATCGGGGGCGGTGTCGACTTCATCATCGTGCGGGAACTCGTGGGAGGGATCTACTTCGGCGAGCCCAGGGGGATCACCACCCTGGCTGATGGGAGCCGTCGGGGCGTGAACACCGAGGTCTACACAGACGACGAGATTGCGCGCATCGCCCGCATGGGCTTCACCATCGCCCGCGGACGCAGGCGCCGGGTCACCTCCGTCGACAAGGCCAACGTCATGGAGGCCGGCCGGCTCTGGCGGACGGTGGTCGACGAGGTTGCGCGGGAGTTCCCCGACGTCGCGGTGGAGCACCTGCTGGCCGACAACGCCGCCATGCAGATCCTGCGCCGCCCAGGCGACTTCGACGTGATGCTGGCCTCCAACCTGTTCGGCGACTTCCTCTCCGACGAGGCGGCGATGCTGACCGGATCCATCGGGCTGCTGCCCTCGGCCTCGCTCGGGGCCGCGCAGAACCGGTTCGGACTGCCGAAGGGATTCTACGAACCCATCCACGGTTCCGCACCTGACATCGCAGGCCGCAACATGGCCAATCCCCTCGCTGCCATCCTGTGCGGCGCCATGCTGCTGCGCCACTCCCTGGGGCAGGTAGAGGCCGCCGCAGCCGTGGAGCGGGCGGTCGCCCAGGTGCTGGAGGACGGTCTCCGCACGGGCGACATCAAGGTTCCCGGCACCGCTGTCCTGGGCACCAAGGCCATGGCTGCCGAGGTCGCCCGGAGAGTTGGGTAATGTGTAGGAAGAAGGGTCCACCACGTTGGCGGGCCCTTCTTCCGCACGGTGCGCTAGTCCTCCGCCTTTTCCTCATCTTGCTACTCGGTGCACTTCAGAGAGCGAATCCTGCCCACGAGCCCTGGGTTGCATCGACGATCTTGCGGTCCTACGCGGTGCGGAAGAGGCAGTGAGATGTTCCGCCTTGCCCTCCTGACGCGCAACCGCCGGGCGGATGTTCGCCCGGCGGGAATGGACTGGCAGGCTACCTCTTGCGGCCGACCACCCAGTGGCCAAAGGGGAGCGCGGCGATTCCCCGGCTGAGCCAGTACGATCCGATCAGGACCGCGGTGCTCACCAGCAGCAGGTAGGGGGCCGGGCTGAGGCTGACCGGCCGCAGGAGGCGCAGGACGACCTCCAGCACCAGCGGATGGACGAGGAAGATGCCGAAGGAGTGGTTGGCCAGCGAGAGGAGCAGCCGGCTCAGCCGGTTGTCCCGCTCCGTGACCCAGCCGCCGAGGCCCAGGAGGGCGAAGACCGCCGCCAGGGAGTAGAGGTACGCGGTGGGCCGGAAGCCCGAGGCGGCGAAGCCTACGCTCCCGCCCTGCGCCATCAGGCCCATGTACTCGGCCATCATCCAGGCCAACAGCGCGGCGGCCACGCCCGTGAGGGGCCAGAGCAGCCGGCGGGTGGCCGCCAGCACAGTGCGGAGGTTGGCGGCGATCCACGCCCCGACGGCGAAGTAGCCGATCCACCAGGGGAAGAGCCGGTCACGGAACCGCAGGAGCCCGACCAGCCACGGGGTGCTGATCTGGTTGGTGAAGAGGCCGTAGAAGGTGTCCCACATCAGCACACCCTGCACGAGCAGGGCCGCCGCGACGATCCAGCCCAGCCGGCGGCTGCTGCCCAGTCCCCGGATCAGCGGGAAGAGCAGGTAGAACTGGAAGACGAGGACGATGTAGTAGAGCTGATACATCGCGGTTCCCTGGATGGCGGCGGTCACGAGGTTGGCGGGCAGCTGTGCCCAGCTCCCCTCGATGGGGGCCCGGAACAGCAGGTAGAGTGCCGTCCAGACCAGGTAGGGGACCCCGATGGCCTGGAACCGCCGGTACAGGTACCGGCGGGTGTCGAAGGTCGACTGCCCGCCGTCGCCGGCAGCCTGCCGGCCGTACTGGTGGTACAGCACGACGCCTGTGATCAGGACGAAGGCCGGAATGGAGAAACGGCTCCACTGGTTGACGAGGCTGGTGGCGAAGAAGGACGGGGAGTCGACGGGCAGCGTGACCATGGGTGTGGCCGTGACGTGGATCAGCACGACGGCCACGGCGGAGACCGCGCGGAGCACGTCCAGTTCATACACTCGACTGGGCATTGCGACAATTCACCCTCGGTCTGTAATGACAGGCTATATTCGCCAGGCTCTGCCTGTCTTCCTATTGCTCCGATGTTAACCGGGCTTCGGCCCTACCTGCGGGTGTTCTTCCGGTTCTGGACGGACCTGCACGCGGTGCGGTAGACTCTCTCCTGACGGGCCGCAACCTGGCAAACGCCCCTAAAGGAGTCGAAGTGAGTTGCTCGTTCTGCTCTACCTTGCGGCCATCGTGGCCGCCAACCTCTCGGTGGCCTACTTTGGTCCTTACGTCAGTATCATCAACTCGTTTCTCTTTATCGGTCTTGACATCACCACCCGAGATGCGCTGCACGAGCGGTGGGAGGGGAAGCACCTCTGGGTCAAGATGGCCCTGTTGATCCTGGCCGGGTCGGCGCTCTCCTGGCTGTTCAACCGGGACGCCGGCCGCATCGCCCTGGCCTCGTTCGCCGCCTTCGCCGCCTCCGGGGCTGCAGACACCGTAGTCTACCACCTCATGCGCCACCAGCCGAAACTGCGGCGGGTGAACGGCTCCAACGCTGTGTCGGCCGCGGTGGACTCGGTAGTCTTCTCCACGCTGGCCTTCGGCAGCCCGATCCCCACCGTCGTGGCCGGGCAGTTCCTGGCCAAGGTGGCCGGCGGCTACATCTGGGCCCTGCTGCTGAACCGGCTGTTCTGGCGCCAGGAGCAGGCGCCGCAGCGCTGACGCCCCGCTGTGTGGTCCGTTACCCGGGTGAACGCCCTAGGTACAAAGACCTACTCCCCCCTCGACAACAAGAGAATCTTCTGGTATATTCGAAAGACAAACTAGCGCTCTGAGTGGGAGAGGTGTGGGGGATGCGCTACCTGAGCGGCTGGATGTACGGGGTGGGGGCCCTGTACCTGGTCATGGCGTTCCTGTTCAACCCGCTGCTCGTCTCGTTGGCTCTTCCTGCGGCCGGGCTGGGGCTGGATCCCGGTGGCCAGCGGGTGCTGGCGGACGGGGTCTTCTTCATCGGGGCGATCGTAGCGGTGCTGGGCGTCTTCCTCCTGCGCGGGGCGAGCCGGCCCCATCTGAACCGCGAGCTGGTCAAGCTCGCCATCTGGGTGGAGTTGATCGCCGGGCTGGTGCTGAACGTGTACCTCGCCGTCCGCGGGTACGGCCACGCGCTCGCCCTGGTCGCCTTCGGCCTCCTGCACGGCGCCATCGCCCTGGTGGGGCGGCACGCCCTCATCACCTGCAGGCGGCACCTGACGGCTGTGAAGCCGCTGAAGCGGGCCAGCTGACGAAAAGAAACCCCCGAAGGCGGTGTCGCCTTCGGGGGTTCTCGTTATCAGATGCCGTACTGCTCCCGGCAGAGATCCAGGAGGCCCAGCGGCTCCAGCCGGTCCACGGGGACCAGGAAGGTCACCGTTACCACGCCCGGGTTGCGGCCGATCTGAATGGAGCCCGTGATGGTGGCGCGGTTCTTCACCTCCGGCACGCTCATGCCCAGCAGGGCGGCAGCCCGCCGGAGTCCGTTCTCTGTGGCCTGGTTCAGGTCCGCCCCGGTGCCGACGAAGGAGAGCGGCAGGGCCTCCTCGATCCCGTCCATCCCCCACCGCCGGGCCTCGGCCAGGGCAGCGGCCCGCTCAGCAGGGGTGAGCGGGCGGGCGAGATAGGGCAGATCCTCCAGCACGGGCAGGATCACCGGCCCGTCCAGCTTCAGCCCCTTGATCACGTGCACCTGCAGCGTGGCCACCCCCGCCACGTCAGTGGTGTGGCCGGCGATCTCGCCGTCGCCCTGCATCGCGTGCATATCACCCACGTAGACGCCGCCTCCAGGTACCTTCACCGGGCAGATAAGGATGGCGCCCTCCCGCACCCGGTTGATGTCCATGTGGCCGTCGGTACGATCTTCCAGCTGCTCCGCCGTCAGGGCGTACTCGTGGGGAGCGCCCACCAGGAAGGTGCCGAAGTCCCCCGCGTTGTGGCTGTCGGGGAAGGGCCGGGCAGGGCAGGTGCCGATCTGCCCGAGGAACGGCCGCATGCGGGCGTAGAGCCCCACCAGGTGGTGCGGCGCCATCGCCACGACGGGGTTCTGAATCGAGTGGTCAGGGGTTGCCATGTAGCGGCGGGGGTCACGGGCCACCTTCTCCGCGGCCTCCTGCGCCAGCGTGATGCCGAACGTCCGGTTGGCATCGAAGGCGATGGTGTAGCCGTTGGCGATGACGAAGGGGCTGGCCTCGGCGCCGCACTTCTTACAGCGCACCGCACTGGGGCCGATGCCCTCCAGGTAGGTCTCGGGGTAGAGCGTGCCGCACTGCGGGCAGCGGCCGGCGACAAAGGGGTCGCCCAGGCAGCGGTCGCCGAGGACCTGGTCATTCCCCGAGGCGGTCACGGCGCTGGTCACGCGGAGGGACTTGATGCGGATGGCGATGGCGTCGCCCACCTCGGCCCCCTCCACGTAGACGGGCTGGGTCACCTCGTGGCCGCCGCGCAGGGCCGGGGTGATCATCGGGCCCCAGCAGCCGGGGGCGGTGTTGGCCACGATGTGGCCGCCGTCCCTGACCGGGCCGAGCATGGGTTGAGCGGGATCGAGGATGCCGTTGGTGAAGCGGTCGACGAAGACGGTTTCGCGTGCCTTTTCCATCCGAACGCCTCCTTCGCAGTCTCACCGCCAGCGGCCGCACCGCAGTATCGGGCGCCCCGCAGCCAGCGATGGATCGCATCCTACGGGCTGTTTCGTCGCCTGCAGACCGATTCCTGCCGGTGCGCATGGGAGGGCTTCTGAAACGCCGGAGCGGTCTTCCCCCGTCTGTGGGGTAGGAGGGGAAGCCCCATGAGACGGAGACTGGCCGCACTGCTGCTCGCGGCCCTGCTGGGCGGCTGCGGCGGCCTGACCCCGGTCGAGCCACCCGCCCCGACGGTCCCGCCCGTGGTGGACGCACGAATGAGCGCCGCGTCCCTGGCGTTCGGGATCGACCTGTTGAAGCAGGTCTACGCCCGCGAAAACGCCCTGCTCTCGCCTGTCAGCGCCAGCCTGATGCTGAGCCTGACCGGTGGGGGTGCCCGGGGCGAGACGCAGCAGGAGTTCTGGCGCGCACTTCGGTTCGACGCCCTTGCCCCGGAGGATGCGTTTGCCGAGCTGGCCGGCAAGTCTTACAGTGCGGCGGTGAATGAGGCCGCGTTCGGCACGCAGGCGGGCACGGACAAGGTCAACAACTGGACGGCTGAACAGACCCGGGGAAAGATTGAGAAACTACTTGAGGAGGCCTCCCCTGACACGGTGATGGTGCTGGCCAACGCCCTCTGCTTCAAGGGCGCCTGGAGCGAGGCCTTCGACCCGAAGCTGACCCGGGGAGGCACCTTCACAACCGCCGCCGGTGCGGAACGCACCCTCTTCTTCATGGAGCGCAACGGCGAGTGGGAGATGCTTACCGCCCGCGCGCCGGGCAGCGGCGATCCCGCCGTATAGGGACGACGAATCCGGCGCTCTGCTCTTCGTGGGTGCGGTGACGGACCCCGGCCCAGGCGGCCGGTGAGGCCGGGTCGAGACGCAAGGACGACGAGTGAAGGCACAGGAGGTGCGAAGATAATGATCCCGACGACTCTGCGGGCACCGGCGGCGCTTCTGTTCCTGGGGCTCTTCCTGGCGGGGTGCGGCGGAACCCTGCCCCGCCCGGGCTCTGCAGGGATGGCGGCTCCCCCGCCTCGCCCCGAATCGGTGGATCCAGAACTGGCCCGCGCCGCAGATCGCTTCGGCATCAGCCTGCTTCAGGCGGTGCACGCCCAGCGCCCCGGCGAGAACGTCTTTCTGTCTCCCGCCAGCGCCCAGGTGATCCTCACCCTCGCAGCGAACGGCGCCCGGGGCGAGACGCAGCAGGAGATGCTCGGCGCCCTGGGCTGCGGCGAAGTGGCGCTGGAGGCCGTCAACCAGGGGATGCGTGACCTGCGCGGCATCATGGCCCATCCCGGCGAGAAGGTCGAGCTGAACACGGCCAACGCAATCTGGTACCAGAAGGGCATGGCGGTTGCCCCGGATTTCCTCACCGTGGCGACGCAGCAGTACGGGGCGCAGGTGAGCGAGACCACTTTCGGCGACCCGGCCGCGGCCCGGGCCATCAACCGCTGGGTCTCGGACCAGACCCGCGGGCGGATCCCGCAGCTGGTGGAACGGACCAGCGATGACGACCGGATGTGGCTCGTGAACGCCCTGTACTTCAAGGGCACGTGGCAGAAGCCGTTCGATCCCAGTCTCACCCGCGGGCGCACCTTCCACCTGCCTGGGGGCGAGACCCGGGAGGTCCCGTTCATGCACCAGACGGATGGCTTCAACTACCTCAGGGAGGAGGGCATCACCGGGGTGCGCCTGCCCTACGGGGAGGGCGACCTGGCGCTCTACCTCTTTATGCCTGACGAGTGGGAGGGCTTCGTGGAGGGGCTCACCCCCGAGCGGTACGCGGAATGGATCGCCGCGCTGGGCTACCAGCGCATCCGGCTGGCCCTGCCCAGGGTGAGGCTGACCGACCAGGCCGAGCTGGTGGAGCCGCTGAAGGCCATGGGTATGCAGCGGGCATTCGATCCCCGCAAGGCCGATCTGAGCGGTCTGTTCAGCGAGGCCCCCGACCTCTCGATCGGCCGGGTGATCCAGAAGACCTTCTTGGAGATCAACGAGGAGGGAACGGAGGCGGCGGCGGCCACGGGCATCGGTGTCAACGCCACAAGCGCCCCGGTCGACCCGCCGCCTGTTGTGGTACTGGATAGGCCTTTCCTGCTGGCGATCCGGGACGACCGCACCGGCGTCACTCTCTTCCTGGGGGCGGTCGTCGATCCGGCGTAGGAGGTGGATGGGATGCGGCCACCGCACATGAGGCGTTCAGTGCTTGTCCTGCCCATCGTGGCGCTGCTCGCGGGGTTGATTCTTCAGGGCTGCAGCATGGCCGGGCTGGCGGCGCACCTGCCCCGGCCCGACTCGGTGGACCCCGCCCTGGCGCAGGCCGCCGACCGATTCGGCATCCGTCTGCTGCAGGCGGTTCATGCACAGCGGTCCACGGATAACCTCTTCCTCTCGCCCATCAGCGCCCAGATGATCCTCGCCCTCACCGCCAACGGCGCACGGGGCGAGACGCAGTCGGAGATGCTGGGGGCCCTGGGCTACGGCGACATGGACCTGGCGGCAGTCAACGGCGAAAACCGTGACCTGCGGGGGCTGCTGGTCGACCCTGAGCCCCGGGTGGCGATCTCCGCGGCCAACGCCATCTGGCACCAGAAGGGCTTCACCGTTGTTCCGGCCTTCCGGCAGGTGGCCGAAGACCAGTACGGGGCCGAGGTGCGGGCGACCCGTTTTGGAGAACCCGAGGCCGCCGAGGCCATCGACCGCTGGGTCGCCCAGCAGACCCGGAACCGTATCACACGCGCCGTCGGAGAGACCAGTGAAGATGTGCGCGTCGTGCTGGTGAACGCCCTCTACTTCAAGGGCGAGTGGCAGGAGCCGTTCGATCGCGACCGCACCGAGAACGGGCCCTTCCACCGCCTGGACGGAAGCGTGGCGGAGGTGCCGTTCATGCACCAGACGGAGACCTTCGGGTACGTGGCGGAGGAGGGGCTGGTGGGCGTGCGCCTGCCCTACGGCTCGGGCGACCTGGCGCTCTACGCCTTCATGCCCGACGAGTGGGAGGGCTTTGTGGAAGGGCTCACTCCCGAGCGGTACCAGGGGTGGATCGCCGCCATGACCGAGGAGCGGATCCGGCTGGCCTTCCCGAAGGTGCGGCTGAACGACAGCCACGAGCTGAAGGACCCGCTGGTTGCCCTGGGGATGGAGCGGGCCTTCGATCCTGACAGGGCCGACTTCAGCGGGCTGCTGGTCAACACCAGTCCCCTGTTCATCGCCAGGGTGATTCAGAAGACGTTCCTGGACATCAACGAGGAGGGGACGGAGGCGGCCGCCGCGACAGTGGCCATGGGCACGGGCGGCGCTCCGCCCTGGGCACTGCCCGAGGTGGTGCTGGACCGTCCCTTCCTGCTGGCCATCCGCGACGACCGCACCGGTGTCACGCTGTTCCTGGGCGCGGTCGTCGATCCGGCGTAGGCGGGCCGCACCGCGCCGTGGGCTGCTAGAGCGCAGTCCAGCCGCCGTCGGCCACGAGCGTGGCGCCGTTGACGAAGCTGGCCGCGTCCGAGGCCAGGAAGAGCGCCACCTCCGCGATCTCGCGCGGCGCTGCGACCCGGGGGTTCAGCTCGTTGATCTTCATCAACCGCTGCAGTCCCTCCTCGTGGGGCACGCCGCCCAGGCTGATGCCCGTGCCAATCGCACCCGGGCAGAGGACGTTGCAGCGGATGCCCTTGCTGCCGTAGAACTGGGCGATGGATTTCGTGAGGCCGATCAGCCCGTGCTTTGAGGTGGTGTAGGCCGCACCGCCCCTTCCCCCGGCAACCCCAGCCACGGACGCGACATTGACGATGACTCCGCTGCCCTGACTTACCATCGTGCCCAGGGCGCGCCGGCAGGCGTAGAAGGGGCCGTCGAGGTTGATCGCCAGTACCCTGCGCCACAGATCGGTCTCCAGGTCGCCCGCCGGCACGATGCGGTCCACCACGCCGGCGTTGTTGACGAGCACATCAAGCCGTCCGTATGTCTCCACGGCGGTGTCCACCATGCGGTTCACCTCGTCCTCGCGGGCGACGTCGGCCACGACCCCCGTGGCCGTGCCTCCGGCCGCCGCAATCTGCTGCACCACCTGGGACACGTTCTCGCCGGCGATGTCTGAGACGACGACCCGGGCTCCCACCGAGGCGAAAAGCAAAGCGATCTCCCGACCGATCCCCGCACCCGCTCCCGTGATCAGCGCCACCTTGTTCTCCAAACGCATTCCCGATTGCCTCCCCTTAGCATTCTGGATACCTGGTGCAGATGAGCCTGACACTAATGACCATACTGCGCCATTGATGCCCGTCCGTAAAGAGGTATGTGACCGCACCTAGTATCTATAAGCTGCCCCCGGGTATACGCAGAGTCGCCCCCCACAGTCGCAGTGCGGCCGCGGGGGGCGACGTTCCCATATGCTGTTACTCGCCCACCTTCTGGGCCTCTTCCAGCACCGCTGCCGGAATGTCGAGGCCGAGGATCTCTGCGGTCTTGGTGTTGACCATCAGGGTCAGGTCCTCGTTGAACCGCACGGGCAGGTCGCCCGGGTTCTTGCCCTGGAGCACCTCGGCGACGATCTCGGCCGTAAGCTTGCCGTGCAGGTAGTAGTTCAGCCCGAGGGTTGCGAGGGCGCCCTGCTCGACGTAGCTCTCCACCGAGGAGATCGCCGGGATCTTCCGGCTGTTGGCCAGTTCGATGACCGACGTGACGCCCTGGGCGAGGGTGTTGTCGGTGATGAGGTAGAGGCCGTCCACCCGCCCCACCAGTGACTGTGCTGCCTGCTGCACCTCGGTCGGGTTCGCGACCATCGCCTCGACGACGCTAAGCCCCAGATCCCCAGCGGCCGCACGGATGTCGTTCATCAGGGCCACGGAGTTGGCCTCGCCGGCGTTGTAGATCACGCCGATGTTCGTTGCGTCGACTCCGAGCCGCTGGAAGAGCTCCATCTGGACCTTCACCGGCACCAGGTCAGAGGCCCCGGTCACGTGGCCGCCAGGCTTCTGCACGTCGGACACCAGTCCGGCGCCCACCGGGTCCGTGATGGCGCTGAAGACGACCGGGATCTGGTTGCTCTTCGTGGCCTGAATCGCTGCCTGCGCACTCTGTGTGGCGATGGCGATGATCAGGTCTTTCTTGTCTGCCACAAACTTCTCTGCGATCTGCTGCGCGACCGTGGGCTCACCCTGAGCCGACTGGAACTCGATCTTGATCTGCTGGCCGTCCACGTACCCGGCCTCAGCCAGCCCGTCGATGATTCCCTGACGGGTGGCGTCCAGCGCCGGGTGCTCCACGATCTGCGTGAGGCCGATCTGAATCGGCCCGGTGGTGCTCTGCTGGGACGAACCCGACTGCTGGCTGCCAGGGGAACTGGTCGAAGCCGACCCGGAACTGCTGCCGTCGGAACCCTGGGACTGCGACGCGCCCCCTCCACACCCGGCCAGCACGAGCATGGCGGTCAGAAGCAACGCAAGCACTCGACGCACGGCGGATCGCCCTCCTCTGTCGTTCTGAGACTCTCTCTGTATGGGAACCCCCTCGAAGGGAGAACCGCCTAGTGGGCCAGAACGGCGCGGTCGTAGTTGAACTCCTCGCCCCGCACCCGTTCGAAGGCGCTGCGCAGCCCCTCAATCGTGAGGGTGTGCTTCTCGGCGCCACCGACGGTGAAGAGGATGCGCCCCTCGTGCATCATGATGAGGCGGTCGCCCAGCCGGATGGCCTGCTCCAGGTTGTGGGTGATCATCAGGGTGGTCAGCCGGTGCTGCCGCACCCAGCGGTTGGTCAGATCGGCAATGAGCGATGCGGCGCGCGGGTCCAGGGCCGCGGTGTGCTCGTCCAGGAGGAGGATGTCCGGGCGCTGCAGGGTAGCCATGAGCAGGCTCAGAGCCTGGCGCTGGCCTCCCGAGAGCAGCCCCACCCGGTCGTCCAGCCGCCGCTCCAGGCCGAGGCCGAGTTGGGCCAGCTCCTCAGCAAACTGCCTGCGCCTGGCGGCGTTCAGGGCCCAACGGAGGCCTCGCTTGCGCCCCCGGGCGAGGGCCAGGGACAGGTTCTCGGCCACGGTCAGGCTGGGTGCGGTGCCCGCCAGGGGGTTCTGCAGAACCCGACCGATGCGCCGGGCCCGCTCCACCTCAGACTGGCGGGTGATGTCAACGCCTTCAAGCAGGATCCGGCCCCGGTCGGGCGTGATCACCCCGGCGATGGAGTTGAGCAGGGTCGACTTGCCGGCGCCGTTGGAACCGACCACGGTGACGAACTCGCCGGGCGCCAGGTGGAGGTCGATGCCCTGCAGGGCCTTCACCTCGTTGACAGTGCCGGGGAAGAACGTCTTCTGCAGCCCCTCGATGGAGAGTCCGGTCACCGGGCCTCCCCCCCTTCCGCAAGACGTACGGTTTTCTTGATCTGCGGCACGGAGAGCGCGACGACCACCAGCGCTGCCGTGACCAGTTTCAGGTCGCTGGCCTGGAAGCCGGCCCGAAGCGCCAGGGCGAAGAGCGCCCGGTAGATGATTGAGCCGAGAAGGGCGGAGGCGGTGGCGCGAGCGACGCTGTGTGCGCCGAAGAGCGTCTCGCCGATGATCAGGGCCGCCAGCGCGGCCACGATGGTTCCGATGCCCATCTGGGCGTCTGCGAAGCCGCTGTACTGCGCCACCAGTGCGCCGCCGAGGCCGACGATGCCGTTGGACAGCGTGAAAGCCAGGAGGCGCATGGAGTCGCTGCTCACGCCCAGCATGCGCACCACGGCGTCGTTGTCGCCCGTGGCCCGCAGTGCGAGGCCCAGCTCGGTGCGAAAGAACAGGTTCAGGAGCAGCACCAGCAACACCGCGACGACGGCGAAGAGGACCAGCTGGGCCCAGTCGTTGTCCGGTACCAGCGTGGTGAGGTTGAAGAGCGCGATGTTGGAGCGCCCCATGATCCGCAGGTTGATGGAGTAGAGGCCGGTCATGGTGATGATGCTGGCCAGGAGCGGCTGCACCCGCAGCCGGGTGTGGATGAGCCCGGTGACGGCGCCGCCGGCTGCACCGGTGAGAAAGCCGGCCAGGGTGGCGGGGAGCGGGTGGAACCCCATCGTGAGCAGGCGGGCGGCCGTGGCGGCCCCGGTGGTCAGGGTGCCGTCAACCGTCAGGTCGGGCACGTTCACCACCCGGAAGGTCATCCAGACACCCAGGGCGACCAGTCCCCAGACCAGACCCTGTTGGCAGACGGGCAGCAGGAAGTTCACGACGAAATCCATGAAGACGCCTCCATTCCGAAACGGTCTGGCGATGGTGAAAACGAGAAGGGCGCCCGAGGGTGCGGGCGGCCCAGAGCTGGTGTTCCGGCGTTGTGGCGATGCTCCCCGTGATGTGCCCGGGAGGGGTGACGCGCTAGGATTCGCAGACTTGGGCACTATAATACTTTACCGAGGTGAAGCATGTCAATAGGAAAAGAGGGAATCGTACCGCAGGAAGCAACAGTAGGGGGGCAGGTTGACTGCCCCCCAACAACTCAGCGCATCACACTTCAACCGGCACCGAGAGGGCGATGAGGTAGTGGTCGCCCTCCGGCGAACGACGCTCGAGCGCAACCACGTAGCGGCGGCCTGGCTGGAGACCCCGCACCAGCGTGCCGTCGCCGGGGAGGGAGAGGTCCACGGTGTGCACCTGACCACCCCCGGTATCAAACACCCGCACGCAGGGCTGGGTGGCCAGGAAGCGCCTCTCTCCCAGCATGGCCTGCAGCCGCTGCTCGCCTCGTCCGCGCAACTCCCAGCGCACCCGCAGGCGTCCCGGACCGTCAGCGATGGCCTCGATCACATCGGGCTGCTCCGGCTCGGGGTTCTGTCCTGGGTCGCCTGCGCCGTCCGCTTCGAAGGTCCGGTCGAGGGAACCGGGGTCGGGAGCGCGCACAGGCGCCGGCCCGGGTACGGGCTCGGCGGTCAGCGCGGGCGCCACCTCCTCGCCCAGCTCCAGATCCGTGCCGGCGGCGATCACGGTGCCCTGGGGGCGCCGGTCCGCAGTCTGCCTGCGCCGGATCCTGGACTCCGTGGTGATGAACAGGAGTCCGGTCGCGACCAGCGCCAGTGCCAACAGCAAGGGGTAACCCATCTCGTCGTCCTCCCCCGGTCGTCTGTCTCTCAGGGCTGAGTTTCTGACCGGAGGGGAGAGTTTATGCGCACGGCCGCTTCCTGTTAGAAGCGGAAGTAGATGAACGTGGCCTGCTTCGGCGCGGAGACGATGGCGATCAGCACCACCACCGCCGTGTAGGCCAGCGCCCGGACCGGGCTGGGCACCCAGCGGGTCCAGCGAGCGTAGATCTCGGCCTGCCGGTGCCGGAACCAGAACTCGGCCACGTGGAGCAGCGCCAGGAAGACGATCAGGCCGAAGTAGAAGGCGTTGACCCGGGTGAAGTGCAGGTCGGACAGCGTCAGCATCTTCCGGACCATGTGCAGGGCAAGCCGCGTCCCTTCGGCCCGGAAGAAGACCCATCCCACTGCAGTTGCCTGGAACATCAGAAAGACCGAGACCCAGCGCACCACGCGGTCGGGCAGGGGCCAGCGGAAGCGGGAGAGCACCTGCCGCCGCCAGAGGCGGTGGCCGATCGACAGCAGGCCGTGGTAGAGGCCCCAGATCACGAAGGTCCAGGCGGCGCCGTGCCACAGGCCGGAGAGGCCCATGGCGGTCAGCATGGCGGCCGCGGCCCGCCACTCCCCGTGGCGGGAGCCCCCGAGCGGGATATAGATGTAGTCCCGGATCCAGCGGGAGAGGGTGATGTGCCAGCGCCGCCAGAACTCGGAAGGGTTGCCGGCGAGATAGGGGGTGTCGAAGTTGGGCGTGAGGGTGAAGCCGAAGAGGTGGCCTACTCCGACAGCCATGTCGCTGTACGCGGAGAAGTCGAAGTAGATCTGGAAGGCGAAGAGGTAGGCGGCGATCCAGGATTCCAGCGCCCCCAGGGAGCCGGCCTGTGCGAAGAACGAGTCGGCCAGGGGCCCCACCTGGTCGGCCAGGAGGACCTTTTTCAGCAGGCCGATGGTGAACAGGAAGGCGCCGAGCTTGAACTCACGGTGTTCAAACTGGATTCGGGACTGGCTTTCCACCTGGGGCAGGAAGTCCTCGGCTCGCATGATCGGGCCGGCGATGAGCTGGCCGAAGAAGGCGATGAAGACCCAGAACTCGGCCAGGCTCCGCGCTGGCGGAACCTGCCCCCGGTACACGTCCACAAGGTAGGCGACCAGCTGGAACGTGTAGAAGCTGATGCCCACCGGCAGGAGCAACTGGAAGACGCCAGGGTCAAGGCCCAGGTGGAGGAGCCTCTCCAGGTTGCTGATGGCGAAGGCGGTGTACTTGAAGATCACCAGGTTGAGCAGGTTGGCCACCACGCCGATCACCATCAGGAGCCGGGGGCGAATGCCGCGGGCGATTGCACGGGAGAGCCCGTAGGTCAGGGCCGACAACGCGAGGAAGAGAAGGAGGTACTGTAACCCGGACGCAGCGTAGAAGACGATGTTCGCCACTGCAAGCACAGGGGTGCGGGCCCTGGGAAAGAGCCAGTAGAACAGCAGCGTGAGCAGCATGGTCAGCACGAACTCAGGGCTGTGAAAGAGCATCGGCGCGCATCTCCTCCAGGGTCTGCAGGATCATGCCGGCCAGGACCTCGTACCCCTCGGGGGTGAGGTGAACCTGGTCCGTGAAGAGGCGGTCGGGCAGGGCGCTCTCCCAGTTGCGGTAGACGACAGCTTGTTCCGCAAACCAGGCATCCACGGCCCGCAGGTTGGCCTGGTAGCCGGGATGGGTGGTGTTGGCCGCCATGAGGACCTGGTTGGTGGGAGTGAGAAAGACCAGAGGAGGATGATCCGCCGTCTGCGCCAGAATGCGCTCCAGGAAGTCGATCTGCGGGTTGGCGTTCGTCATGTCGAAGGGCTCGGGGCTGAAGCCGCGCTGGTACATGTACTCCTTCATCAGTTCCGGCAGGCCCGGCTTCTCCGTCCATGGGCGGGTGTCGTAGACCTCCGCGGTCGACAGCACCGCCTGGAGGAGCCGGCCCTTGAGCACGGGCTGGTAGGCCAGCAGCGGGATGAGCCGGCGGAGGCCGGCGTTCAGACGTTCCACGGGTGTGCGGCTGATTGTGGCCTGCGGAGACGAGACCAGGCTTGCCCGGTAGCGGCCCCAGGCCTCGGGATCCACCTGCTTCAGGTCGTCGCCGAGCCAGTAGACAATGGGGGTGCCGTCCTGCCGGTTGACGAATCCCGCGTAGGTGAGGTTGATCACCAGCCGGTCCGTGGCGATGCCCCGCCGGCGCAGCTTGTCCAGGACGATGTAGACGTCGCCGACCTGCATCGCCGGCTGGGCCAGGTTGAACACCCGCAGGGAGCGACCCCCGGCCTCCGCAAGGCGCTCCATGTAGTAGCCGATGGACCGCTCGGGACCGCCGGGGCCGCTGTACATCACCGAGTCGCCCAGGAGGATCACGTAGTCACTGAGCCCCTCGCTGCGGATCTCCCTCTCGATGTGGTTGAGCGCCAGCTCGAGCGTCTGCGGCCCTTCCTTGAACGCGTCGTACGGAACCCTGTAATGGTACGTCCACGACTCCGGCACCAGCAGTCCGAGCGTGAACTGCAGGATGAGCAGGTATGCAACGGCATACTTCCATGTCGACGACACCAGAACTGCTCCCTTCGTGGGCGCCTATCGCATCCTGCCATTTCGGACGGAGCACGGCCGGGTTTCACGGCCGCCGTCTGAGGGGAGGCTGTGCAGTGTCGGGCGATACAGGCTATACTGTGAATATGGTCAAGCGTCTGGCAGTGGCCCGAACTCAAGCCCCTCGGCTGCCGCCTCAGGCTGATGGCGCCGCTCTCTGCGGCTTCCCTCCGGTTGGCCGAACGGCTGGCGGCGACTGATCGATCCGGCAGACGCGGACCCTACGTTTGGTGCAAGGAGAGATCACCGATGCCCATGAGCCGATTCTGGTCCTCGGTGTGGACGGTTGTCGGCTTCCTGCTGCTCCTGGCCTTCCTCCAGAGCCTGGCAGACCGGGTGGTGACGCTGTTTGACCTCCTGCCCATGGTGGCGCCGGGCGCCGCGCGGTGGGCGCTGGCCGTCAGCCATGCCGTCGTGCCCATCTGGGGCGCGCTGACCTACGTGGACTGGCGGTGGGGGTGGAAGCCGGACAACGCAGGGATGCGCCAGACGGCCGCGGCACGGTTCTGGCTGCTTCCCGGGCTGGGCGGGGGGCTCGTGCTGGCTGGGTTGGGCTTCCTGATCGGCGGCTGGGGACGCGTCCCTCAGCCCGACCTGGCTCCTGAGACGCTGATCCAGGCCGCGCTGGCCGCAGTGGCACTCTTCGGCACTGAGCTTATCTTCCGCGGAATCCTGTCCTCACGATTCGCACAGGACCTTACAGACAGGGAAGTCCTGATCCTCACGCTGGCAGGCCCCGTCGTCTGGGGCGTGTTTGCACCCGTGCTCGGGCAGATGTTCGGCCTGACCATTCCGCATCCTGCGATCGACGGGCTGGGTTCCCTGGCCCTGTCGCTCCTGCTGAGCCTGCTCTTCCTGCAGACGCAGTCCGTGTGGCTGGTGGCCGGCGCACAAATCGGGCTGGACCTGGGCCGGCGCCTGCTGGGCCTCGCCTACTCCGACGGCGCCCTGTTTCTCGTTGCCGCCGTGCCCGCAGCCGTGCTCCTCTGGCTGGAGCTCGACCGCATGCGCCGCATCCGCCGGCCCGGCCCCCGCGGCGGCCGTAGGCGCGTGGTGTACGGCAAGACGGTGCGCGGACCGTGGGGTCCGCATTAGAGCGGTCAGGGCATCCCCGAATGCATCTTTATGCTTGCAAACTGCATAGATATGCGCTACACTCTTCTTCATCGAAGGTGGGGGAGGTACGGCGCGTGAAGGGGATGGCCCTGAAGGGCCGGGACTTCATCTCGCTTCATGACTGGAGCCGGGATGAGCTGGAAGAGGTGCTGACGCTGGCGCAATGGCAGAAGGCTCGTCTGAAGGAGGGCATCCGCGATGAGCCGTTGAAGGGCAAGCAACTAGGGATGTACTTTGCAAAGCCCTCCACTCGCACGCGCCTCTCGTTTGAGGTGGGCATTCAGCAGTTGGGCGGCCGGGGCCTCTTCCTGTCGGCGGACGACCTACAGCTGCGGCGGGGCGAGACCATCGCCGACACGGCGCGGGTGATGAGCCGCTTCCTTGACGGCATCATGATCCGCACCTTCGCCCATCAGGACGTGACGGAACTGGCCCGGTGGGCGACGGTGCCCGTGATCAACGGCCTCACCGACGAGGAGCATCCCTGTCAGGTGATGGCCGACCTGTTGACCATCCTGGAGCGGTTCGGCACGCTCGAGGGGATCAAGCTCGCTTACGTGGGCGACGGCAACAACATGGCCCACAGCCTGATGGACGGGGGCGCCAAGTTTGGCATGCACGTCACTGTGGCGAGCCCGGAGGGCTATCAGCCCGATCCTGTCCGGGTAACCCGGGCGCAGGAGACCGCCGAGCGCCACGGGGGGCTCGTCGAGGTGATGACCGATCCGGCCGAGGCCGTGAGGGGCGCGCACGTGGTCTACACCGACGTGTGGGTCAGCATGGGCCAGGAACAGGAAGCCGAGCGGCGGCGGGCCGCGTTCCGCGGGTACCAGGTGACGGAAGGGTTGATGCGCCTCGCCGCCCCGGATGCAGTCTTCCTGCACTGCCTGCCGGCCCACCGCGGTGAGGAGGTGGCGGCTGAGGTGATCGACGGCCCGCAGTCGGCTGTCTTCGACGAGGCCGAGAACCGACTGCACGCCCAGAAGGCGATCATGACCCTCATCATGGCCTAGCGGGCCCCATCAGCCCCGACGCATAAAGATACAGCCAGCACCGGGGTGCTGGCTGCACGCTTTGCTTATGCGTTGGTTGATCCGTTAGGCTGAAGCCTTGGCTGCGGCTCCCTCTCCGCCGGTCAGCCGGGCGATCCAGGAGCGCCACATGGGCCGGAACCAGTAGTCCACACCGAGGTAGCCGGCGTAGGCGCCGCCCAGGGCAACCAGAACGAACTCCAGGATGAGCAGGTTGGGGTTGCTGCTGATAGTGCCGCTCAGGATGAAGGAGAAGTTCATCACCATGCCCATGGTGGCGGCGAAGATGGTGGCGAAGCCGAGGATCAGCGCCACGCCAACCAGGAACTCGCCGATGGGGACGAGGAAGTTGAACAGGCCGACGTTGGGAAGGGCGAAGTTCTCGAGGAAGGCACCCCACCAGGCCTGGACCACCGGCTTGGTACCGTCGGCGGCGGGAATCGACTTGGCGATGGCGCCCTTGAGGAAGCCCGAGGCGTCGAAGCCGCCCGTCAGCTTGCCCCAACCGGCGTGCAGCCACTGGTAACCAACGTACAGACGGATTACGAGCCAGATCCAGCTACCCTTCGCACCCTTGAAGTACTCCGTCATGCGATCTCCTCCTAAAACTAGCGATACACAAAGACTGATGATAGAAATTCGATCACGATATGCGATTGGCCATCAGGAGTGTTACAAACTCCTTACAGCTACACTGTATCATCGGGCCGGTCGGCTCACCATCCGTCGTTGGAGTTATTGCGGAGTGATACTTTAGCGCTACTGATGGGGTGCCGGCACTACCCATCGTACCACCTGGCACTCTGGCGCTGCTGTGGATCGGTTCAGGCAGGCAGCGCGCCATCGGTTTTGGAGAGGGGGCAGAAAGACGGATGTGTGCCGTCGGACGTGTGGTCTACCGGGCGATGGCCCTAATGCCATCTAGGGGTCTTTCGCCCATGGTTGCTTGCGGACGCTGTGTGTTACCCTGAGCACAGGACGACTCGGGGGTGACCGACGTGCGGCGAACGAGGCCATTCGGGAACCTGGTGGCGGCTGCCGATCCGCCCTCGGCCCCGGATATAGATGAAGAGATACGCCCATGCCACCTCTGCCTGAGGTGCGTGGCTGCTTGCCCCACGACGGCGCTCCGCTACGAGCGTCCCCGGTGGCGGTTGGACCTGTCGCTGTGCCTGACGTGCCGCAGCTGTGCCGCCGTCTGTCCGAACCCGTTAATTCAGAGTTCCTGAGATAAGTTCACCACGGCCAGCATCCTCAGGGATGCTGGCCTTTTTGCTTACAGGGCAATCCGGCGCACGCGGTCGTGAACAAAATAACTACTACTATGCCTAGTCTGAAAGGAGGAGTTAGCATATCACATTCAGAATACAATGGGCCGAATGAATGGCCATTCATTCAGAGAACGGCGGGGGAAGTGTTCTGGACAGACGAGGGGGAGGGGGAGGAAGTGTCGCAAGGATACGCAGCCAAACCGTGGTTGAGGGCCTACCCTGATGAGGTGTCTCCCACGCTCACCGTAGAGGACGTGGCCCTGTACGACCTGCTGCGGCAGGCCGCCGATCGGTATGGCGATGCGACTGCGACGGTGTTCTACGGGGCCCGTCTCAGCTACCGCCAGGTGTACGACCAGGCGCGCAGGGTGGCCGGCGGGCTCATCAACCTTGGGGTCAAGAAGGGTGATCGGGTGGCCATCATGCTCCCCAACTGCCCGCAGGCGGTCATCGCCTACTACGGGGCGCTGATGGCCGGGGCTGTGGTGGTGCAGGTCAACCCGCTTTACATGCCCCGTGAGCTCAGGCACCAGGTGGGCGACAGCGGCGCCAGGGTGATGATCGCCATCGACCTGGCCTACCCGAAGGTGAGCCAGCTCACGCTCGAGCACGTGGTCTACACCGGACTGCAGGACTACATGCCGGCGCCGATGCGCTGGATCGCCCCGCTGAAACTGAAACCGCCGCGGATCAGCTATCGCAAGGGCGTCATGCCCTGGTCCGCCCTGCTGGCTGCGCCGCCCATCACCGCGCCGGTGCCCGTCACGCCGGCCGAGGACCTGGCACTGCTCCAGTACACGGGCGCGACCACCGGCCTTCCCAAGGGCTGCATGCTGACCCACCGGAACCTGGTGGCCAACGTGATGCAGACCGAGGCCTGGCTCTACCGGGCCCGCCGGGGTCCGGACCTGGTCACCCTCGCCGCCCTGCCCTTCTTCCACGTCTACGGCATGACTACGTTGATGAACTTCACTATCCGCATGGGCGGAACGATGGTCCTGCAGCCCAAGTTCGAGCCCCGCGAGGCGATGAAGCTCATCCAGAAGTACCGCCCGTCCATCTTCCCGGGCGCCCCGACGATGTACGTGGGTATCAACCACCTGCCCGACGTCAACCGGTACCGGCTGGACTCCATCGAGGCCTGCATCTCGGGCGCTGCGCCCCTTCCGGTGGAGGTACAGACCACCTTCGAGCGCCTGACGGGCGGCCGCCTGGTGGAGGGCTACGGTCTCACCGAGGCGTCGCCGGTCACCCACGCCAACCCCATCTGGGGCCGGCGGAAGGAGGGCTCCATCGGCCTGCCCTGGCCAGAGACGGAGTGCCGGATCGTCGATCCCGAGACCGGCGAGGACGTCCCCGTGGGCGAGGTGGGCGAGCTTCTCGTGCGGGGCCCACAGGTGATGAAGGGGTACTGGAACCAGCCTCAGGCCACGGCGGAGGCGCTGCGGGACGGCTGGCTCCACACGGGCGACATGGCCCGGATGGACGAGGAGGGCTACTTCTACATCGCCGATCGGAAGAAGGACCTGATCATCGCCGGCGGGTTCAACATCTACCCGCGGGAGGTGGAGGAGGTCCTGTACCTGCACCGGGGCATCAAGGAAGCGGCGGTGATCGGTGTGCCGCACGAGTACCGCGGGGAGACGGTGAAGGCGTACATCGTGCCCAAGGAGGGCTACACCCTCGACCCTGGCGAGATCATGGAGTTCTGCCGCCAGCACCTTGCGGCGTACAAGATTCCTCGGATCATCGAGTTCCGGGAGGAGCTGCCCAAGTCGATCGTGGGCAAGGTCCTGCGCCGGGTCCTGCTCGAGGAGGAGCAGAACCGGAAGGAGGTAGGCTAGGTGGCTCAGCGGAGCGGCGACAAGTACAGCGCCATCCTGGACGCCGCTCAGCAGGTGATTGCCCGGCAGGGCTACCACAGTGCGCAGATCTCGCGCATCGCGGCCGAGGCCGGCGTGGCGGCGGGAACCGTTTACCTCTACTTCGAGAACAAACCCGACTTGCTGGTCTGCCTCTTCCGCGAGCGGCTGCAGCTCCTGATCCGCGAGCAGCAGCAGGCCATGGCCGGCGTCAGCGACCCCAGGGAAAAGCTGCGCCGCGCGATCGCGCAGCACTTTCGCTCCCTGGGGAGCCGGCCCGACCTGGCCGCAGTCACGCAGATAGAGATGCGGCAGGCCGACACTCGGGTACAGCAGCGGATCAGCGGCCTGATGAAGGGCTGGTTCGCCGTGATCGATCAGGTGATTGCAGAGGGCCAGGCTGCGGGCCTGTTCACCCGCAGCGTGCCTGCCAAGCAGGTTCGCAACCTCATCTACGGCACCCTCGACCAGACCGTCACGGCCTGGGTACTCTCGGGGTTCAAGTTCGACCTCGATGCACTGGCAGAACCCACCTACAGGCTGATCGCACACGGCGTTATGGAAGACCGAGAAGGAGGTAGTCGCGCGCATGGAGATTTTGGTGCTTCTGAAGCAAACCTTTGACACCGAGGCAAAGGTGACCGTCAAGGACGGCCGGGTAGTCGATGATGACGTGACGTTGGTGATCAACCCGTACGACGAGTACGCGGTGGAGGAGGCCCTCAAGATCCGCGAGGCCGCCGGGGGCACCGTTACGGTGGTCTCCGTGGGCACAGACCGGGTCGACGAGGCCCTGCGGAGGGCCCTGGCCATGGGGGCCGACGAGGCGGTGGCCATCGAGCCGCCTGCCGACGCCGACGAGTACGCGGTCGCCAGCCTGCTGGCTGCCTGGGCGAAGGGGCGCAGCTTCGACCTGATCCTGGCCGGCAATGTGTCCGTGGACACCGGCGCCGGGCAGACGGCCCTCCGGGTGGCCGAGATCCTCGAGTTGCCCCACGTCGCCGCCGCCGTCAAGGTGGAAATCGCCGGCGGCAAGGCCACCGTGCACCGCGACGCCGAGGGCGACACCGAGGTGGTCGAGGTGTCGCTGCCGACCCTGATCACAGCCCAGCAGGGCCTGAACGAGCCCCGCTACCCGTCTGTGCCCGGGATCATGAAGGCCAAGCGCAAGCAGATCGCCCGCGTGGCCCCCGCCGACCTCGGGGTCGACCTAACGCCGCGGACGGCCGTCACCTCCGTCTATCAGGCCACGCAGAACCGGCGGAACCGCATGATCAGCGGAACCGCCGAGGAGCAGGCCCGCGAGCTGGTCCAGCTGCTGCGCAGCGAAGCCAAGGTTGTATAGAGGAGGGCGCTAAGCGAGATGGCACGCAACATCCTGGTTGTCGCAGAGGTTCGCAACGGGGCACTCCGCCCTGTGTCGTTCGAGTGCATCGCCGCCGGCCGGACCATCGCCGAGGGCGGCAGCGTCACCGCCGTGCTGCTGGGGCAGGCGGATGTTGACGGCTCCGAGCTCATCGCCCGGGGTGCCGACCGGGTGCTGGTCGCGAAGGGGGACTACCTGAAGGAGTACACCCCCGACGGCTGGCTGGGCGCCCTGCAGCAGGTCTACCTGGCCGAGAAGCCCGACGTGGTGCTCATGGGCCACACCGGCATCGGCCGCGACCTGCTCCCCCGGTTCGCCATGCGCAACGCCGCCGGCATGATCAGCGACGCCATCGCCGTGAAGGTGGAGGGCGATCAGGTCGTCTTCACCCGGCCGATCTACGCCGGCAAGGCCTACGTCACCCAGGTGATCACCGGCGGCCTCATCGTCGCCACCATCCGGCCCAACAACGTGGCGGCCCTGGAGGCCGACGCCGGTCGCAGCGGCGACGTGGTTCAGTCCGAGGCCGCCCCCGTGGACCTGCGCACGGTGGTGAAGGAGGTCGTGCGGCAGGCCGCCACGGGCGTGGACCTCACCGCTGCCAAGATCGTGGTGGCTGGCGGTCGCGGCGTGAAGTCGGCCGAGGGCTTCAGGCCGCTCTACGAACTGGCGGAGGTGCTCGGGGCCGCAGTGGGCGCCAGCCGGGCCGCCGCTGATGCCGGGTTCTGCGACTACGCCCTGCAAATCGGCCAGACGGGCAAGACCGTCACTCCGGACCTCTACATCGCCTGCGGCATCTCCGGGGCGATTCAGCACCTGGCGGGCATGAGCGCCTCCAAGGTGATCGTGGCCATCAACAAGGATCCGGAGGCTCCGATCTTCAAGGTGGCGGACTACGGCATCGTCGGGGATCTGTTCGAAGTGGTTCCGCACCTGACCCGCGAGTTCAAGGCACTGCTGGGGTAGCACGGCTGGGGTAGCAGAACAAGGAGGGAGAGACTCGTGCCCAAGGCAATCCGGAAGGCGGCGGTACTGGGGGCAGGCGTGATGGGCGCCCAGATTGCGGCGCACCTGGCCAACGTCGGCATCCCCACGCTGCTTCTCGACATCGTTCCGAGGGAGGTTACCCCCGACGAAGCGGCGAGGGGGTTGACCCTGGAGTCCAGTGAAGTGCGCAACCGGTTCGCAACCAACGCACTGCAGACGCTGCAGAAGCTGAAGCCCTCGCCGCTCTACTCCAACGACGTTCTGCGGCTCATCACCCCCGGCAACCTGGAGGACGACCTGGCTCGTGTGGCCGAGTGCGACTGGGTGGTTGAGGCCGTCATCGAGAACCTGAAGATCAAGCAGGACCTCTGGCGCCGCGTCGCCGAGTTCCACCGACCCGGGACCATCGTCTCCTCCAACACCTCGGGCATCTCGATCAAGGCGATGGTGGAGGGCACGCCGGAGTCGTTCCGCCGCCACTTCCTGGGCACCCACTTCTTCAACCCGCCCCGGTATATGAAGCTGCTGGAGCTGATCCCGACGCCCGACACCGATCCGGAAGTGGTGGCCTTCATGGCCGACTTCGCCGAGCGGGTGCTGGGCAAGGGCGTGGTCATGGCCAAGGACACCCCCAACTTCATCGGCAACCGCATCGGCGTCTACGGCATGATGGTCACACTCGAGGAGATGAACCGGCTGGGACTCACCCCCGACGAGGTGGACGCCCTCACCGGCAAGGCCATCGGCCGGCCGAAGTCGGCCACCTTCCGCACGCTGGACGTGGTCGGCCTCGACACCTTCTGCCATGTCGCCGACAACTGCAAGGCCACGATCCCCGATCCCGAAGAAGCCGAGATCTTCACCGTGCCCGAGTCCATCCGCACGATGGTGCAGCGTGGCTGGATCGGCCAGAAAGCGAAGCAGGGCTTCTTCAAGAAGGAAGGCGGCCAGATCCTCACTCTCGACATGGAGACCCTGGAGTACCGTCCCCGGAAGAAGGCCAGCTTCGCCTCCCTCGAGGCCGCCAAGGCCAACCCTGACCTGAGGAGCCGCGTCCGGTCCATCGTGTTTGCGAAGGACAAGGCTGGCGAGTTCCTCTGGGCCATCACCAAGCGCACGCTCCTTTACGCCGCGGAGAAGGTGGGCGAGATCGCCGACGACGTCGTCGCCATCGACAACGCAATGAAGTGGGGCTACAACTGGGAACTCGGCCCCTTCGAGATGTGGGACGCCATCGGCCTCGAGAAGTCCATCGCCCGCATGGAGGCCGAGGGGCACGCGGTGCCCGACTGGGTGAAGTCCGCGGCGGCGCAGGGTGGCTTCTACAAGCGTGAGGCCGGCAGGAGCTTCTTCATCAGCAAGGGCGAGTACGCCCCTGTCCCCGTCAGCGACCGGGTGATCGACATCGCCGCACTGCGGGAGACCGGCAAGGTGGTGCGGGAGAAGAAGGGCGCCACGCTGCTGGACATGGGTGAGGGCGTGCTGCTGCTTGAGACCCACTCGCCCAAGTCGGCCATCGGCAACGACATCATCTACATGTGCCGTACCGCGGCCGAGGAGCTGGCCACCGACCGGTGGCGCGGGCTGGTCATCGGCGCCCGGACCGAGAACTTCTGCGTCGGCGCCAACGTCGCCATGATGCTGCTGGAGGCGCAGGACGAGGAGTGGGACGACCTGGAGATCATGGCCAGGCAGTTCCAGAACGCATTCATGGCCCTTAAGTTCGCACCGAAGCCCGTGGTCGTGGCCCCGTACGGGCTCACGCTCGGCGGCGGATACGAGATGTGCGCCATCGGCGACCGGGTCGTCGCCGCAGCCGAGTCGTACATCGGCCTGGTCGAGGTGGGCGTGGGTGTCATTCCGGGCGCCGGCGGCAACAAGGAGATGCTGATCCGCGGCCTGGAGGGGATCCCGGCCGGCGTTCAGGTCGACACGCAGCCCATCGTCAACCGCATTTTCGAGACCATCGCCACCGCCAAGGTCGCCACCTCAGCCCGGGAGGCCCAGGAGCTGGGCTACCTGCGCAAGACCGACCTGATCGTGGTGAACAAGGACCACCAGCTCTACGAGGCCAGGCAGGCCGTGCTGGCCCTGGAGGCCGCAGGGTACCGGCCGCCCGAGCCTGCCCTGATCCCGGTGGCCGGGCCGGAGGGCCGGGCCGTGCTGGAGATGGGCGCCTACGGCATGCTCCTGGGCGGCTGGGCCACTGAGCACGACCTGCTGATCGCCCGGAAGCTGGCCTACGTGCTCACTGGCGGCAACGTGCCGGCGGGCACCCGGGTGACGGAGCAGTACCTGCTCGACCTCGAGCGTGAGGCCTTCCTCAGCCTGCTGGGCGAGAAAAAGACGCAGGCCCGGATGGCCCACATGCTCAAGACCGGCAAGCCGCTGCGGAACTAGGGGAGGTGGCGAAGAGGTGCGCGACGCTGTGATCGTGAGCGGAGTCCGCCTGGCCCAGGGGAAGGCGCCCAGGGGTTCGCTCCGCCATATGCGGCCTGAGGACATGGCCGCCACCGTCATTAAGGAAGCGATTGCCCGCACGCCGGGGCTCGACCCGGCGGCGGTGGACGACGTGGTACTGGGGTGCGCCTTTCCCGAGGGCGAGCAGGGCCTGAACATCGGCCGCAACGCTGCCATTCGGGCAGGCCTGCCCACCTCGGTGCCCGGCTACACCATCAACCGGTTCTGCTCGTCCGGGCTGAACGCGATTGCTATCGCAGCCCACGCCATCCGGTCCGGTGACATGGAGATCGTCGTCGCCGGCGGCGTCGAGTCGATGAGCCGGGTGCCCATGGGCGGCCACGTGCCCCGGCCGCATCCCGAGATGGTGACCAACTACCCGCAGCTCTACATGTCGATGGGCCACACGGCTGAGGCCGTCTGCGCCCGGTACGACGTGAGCCGGGAGGACATGGACGCCTTCGCGCTCGCGTCGCACCAGAAGGCTGCGGCGGCGATCGACGCCGGACGCTTCAAGGACGAGATCGTGCCCGTCACCGTGAAGTACACGGCCTTCGACGGCAAGCGCGCTGTGCCGCACGAGTTCGTCTTCGACACCGACGAGGGCGTCCGCCGCGACACCTCGTTGGAAGCCCTGGCGAAGCTGCGCCCGGCCTTCTCCGCCAACGGCAGGGTGACCGCCGGCAACTCCAGCCAGACCACCGACGGCGCCGCTGCTGTGGTGGTGATGTCGGCCGAGAAGGCACAGGAGATGGGCCTCAAGCCGATGGCCATCTTCCGCTCCTTCGCCGTGGGCGGCGTCGATCCTGATGTGATGGGCATCGGCCCCGTGGTCGCCGTGCCGAAGGCCCTCAAGCAGGCCGGTCTCACGCTGGCCGACATCGACCTGATCGAGCTGAACGAGGCGTTCGCCTCGCAGTCGCTGGCGGTCATCCGGAAGCTGGAGATGGATCCGGCCAAGGTGAACGTCAACGGCGGCGCCATCGCCCTGGGCCACCCGCTGGGCTGCTCGGGCGCACGGCTCACCGTCACGATCATGTACGAGGCCCTGCGCCGCAAGGCGAAGTACGGACTGGTGACGATGTGCGTGGGCGGAGGCATGGGCGCCGCTGGCGTGCTGGAGTTTGTGCACTAGTATCGTGGGCCCACGGGCAGGGCGGCTCGGCGCCGCTGGCGCTCACCAGCGGTAATGCTCCTCGTCGGCCGGGCGTGCTCGCACCACTGCGCTCGCGCCGGCCTCCTGCGGAGCTTTGAACTGGCGCCAGCAACGCGCCTTCGCCCGCCCTGCCCGGCGCAACGGCTCAGTCGAACGCACTCCAGCACGGCAGGCGGCTCGAGGGAGGGGGCTCGGCGCCGCTGGCGCCCGTCCTGCCCGGTCTGGTTCACATGAGCGCAGCTGGGGGACGGGGGTAACACCCCGACTGCCCGCCGCTGTCACTTCCGCGACTCAACCGAAGGGGTACCCGGGGAACCCGGGAGAACAAAGGAGGTACCGCAATGTCCGAGGCTACCAACGTGTTGAAGGGTGGTTCCTTCCTGCTCTCCACGCCGGATCCGGAGCAGGTGTTCACGCCGGAGGACCTGAGCGAGGAGCAGCGGATGATCGCCGGCACGGCCCGCGAGTTCTCCGAGAAGGTGCGGGGGCGGCTCGGCGAGATCGAACAGGATAAGCCGTTCCACTCCCGGCCCCTGCTGCAGGAGCTGGGCGAGCTGGGGCTGCTGGGCCTGGAGATTCCCGAGAAGTACGGCGGCATGGGGCTCGACAAGGTGACCGCCACCTGCGCCGTGGAGGAGTACTCCCGGGCGGGCTCCTTCGCCATCACCATCGGTGCCCACACGGGTATCGGCACCCTGCCCATCGTCTACTTCGGCACCCCCGAGCAGAAGGCCAAGTACCTGCCGAAGCTCGCGACGGGCGAGTGGGTGGCCGCATACGCCCTCACGGAGCCCAACGCCGGTTCTGACGCCCTCGGGGCCCGCACCACGGCCCGGCTTTCCGAGGACGGTAAGTACTGGATCCTGAACGGCACCAAGCAGTGGATCACCAACGCCGGCTTCGCCGACGTCTTCGTGGTCTACGCGAAGGTGGACGGGGAGAAGTTCTCCGCCTTTATCGTCGAGCGGACCTTCCCCGGCGTCTCCGTCGGGCCTGAGGAGAAGAAGATGGGCCTGCACGCCTCGTCCACCTGCTCCCTCATCCTCGAGGACGCCAAGGTGCCTGTGGAGAACCTGCTGGGCGAGATCGGCAAGGGGCATCACATCGCCTTCAACATCCTGAACATCGGCCGCTGGAAGCTGGGCGCGGGCGCCGTCGGCTCCGCCAAGCTGGTGCTCTCGATCGCGGCCGAGTACGCCAAGACCCGGAACCAGTTCGGCAAGCCCATCGCTGAGCTGCGGGCGATCCAGCAGAAGCTGGCCGACATGGCCGTGCGCACCTACGTCACCGAGTCGATGGGCTACCGCACCGCCGGGCTGCTCGACAGCGCGCTGGAGGGCCTTGACGCCGACGCCCCCGGCAGCGAGGCTGCCAAGCGCCTCGAGGAGTACGCGATGGAGTGCTCCATCATGAAGGTCTTCGGCTCCGAGGCCTTCGACTTCGTGGCCGATGAGGGTGTTCAGATCCATGGCGGGTACGGCTTCATGGACGAGTACGAGGTCAGCACCGCCTACCGCGACAGCCGCATTAACCGCATCTTCGAGGGCACCAACGAGATCAACCGCCTGCTGATCCCTGGCACCCTGGTCCGGCGGGCGATGAAGGGTCAGCTGCCCATCATGCAGGCGCTGGCCGGTTTGCAGGGCGAGCTGATGGAGCTGACCCCGTTCGAGGAGTCGGACGAGCCGCTGGCCCAGGAGCTCTTCATGATCGAGCGGGCGAAGAAGGCCTTCCTGATGCTGGCCGGCCTCGGCGTGCAGAAGTATCAGATGGCCCTGGAGAAGGAGCAGGAGTTGCTCCTGGGGGTGGCCGACATCGCCATCGAGATCTACGCGATGGAGTCTGCCGTACTGCGGGCGCTCAAGGCCATCCGCGCCGGGCGCCCCGGCCTGAAGCCCGAGATGGCCCGCATCTACTGCCAGGAGGCCTTCGAGCGTATCGCCACCATCGCCCGCACGCTCCTCCCCGCCGTGGAGGAGGACGGCGACACCCTGCGCACCCAGCTTTCGATGCTCAAGCGCCTGACGCGGTACACCCCCACCAACACGATCGCCCTGAAGCGGCAGGTGGCCGCCCGGGTGCTCGAGAAGGGCGACTACGTCTGCTAGGTCACCATCGGTAGAAGGACCAGGATGGGCCCGTTCGGGCTCATCCTGGTTCGCGCAATGTAGCAGGAGATGACAGTTTGGAAGCGAAATATAAAGGTATTCTCGCGGCGATGTCGAATGGATTACTATTGCCTTCTGACAAGTAGGGGTTCCTGCCAGAGAGAGCACTCTCAACCAAGCGATAAAGGCACACCCGTCGAAAGGCGGGGCCGCAAAGCCACGGGGCTACCGGAGAGAACTCTCCCACGCTAGCCGGGTTGCCGCTCGGGATGACGGCGGTCAACAGACGCCGTCGTCTTGAGGGTGCTTTTCCCATTGCTCACACGAGCACGAAATCAGCCATCACAACAAGGCCCGGCAGGTTTCGGAAGCACATACCTCGAAAGATGCAGGATGAAAAATCCCTGGGTTACCTGTATTCGGGAAGGAGTCCCAGCAATATTGCGCGAATGATAGTTCGACGAGCCGCGATTCACTAGTTCAATCTTTCGGTGATGATCGGAAATAGCTCCGGCCCAATGGAGGGTTACGTGCATGGAGAACCCACTGAGCCAGGCCGAAATTGATGCGCTCGTAATGTCTACGGGCACCAACGTCCGCACGTATGATTTCCGTCGGCCGAACAAGTTCAACAAAGACCTGATTCGCACGCTGGTGCTGGTCCATGAGAACCTGGCCCGGCTGCTTCAGTCGTACCTCTCCGCAGGGCTGCGCACCTGGGTCCAGATCAACGTGCGCTCGACCAACCAGTTCACCTACTCCGAGTTCACGCAGCTCCTGCCCAATCCCACCATCACCCTGTCGTTCAAGATCAACCCTCTCCCGGGAATCTGCCTGCTGGAGATCAGCCACAACGTCGCCTTCGCCATCGTCGAGCGGGTCTTCGGCGGACCGGGCAGCGACGCCCAACCGCAGCGGGAGCTGACCGAGATCGAACTCGGCATCATCCAGCGGGTGGTGCGCGACACGTTCGGCCCGATGAAGGAGGCCTGGCGCAACGTCGCCGAGATCGACCCGACCATCGAGGCGGTGGAAACCAACCCCGTTTTCATTCAGACTGGCGGACCCACAGAGGTGGTGGCTGCCATCACGCTGGCCGTGGAGATCGGTGAGCACATGGGTCACATGACCTACGCTTTCCCGTACTCAACGGTGGAGCCGGTTCTCTCTCGTCTGTCGCCGCAGTCGTGGCTGGCCGACGCCAAGCACATGAGCCCGTCGGAGGAAGACAGCCTGCGGCGGGCGGTTCAGGGGGCTCCCCTCCCGCTGACCACCCTGCTTGGCAAGACCCGCATACGGCTCGGCGAGTTTCTTGCACTTGGGGTGGGCGATGTGGTGCGCCTGGACGCCCGGGTGGGGAGCGAGGTGCCCATTTACGTGGGCAACAAGCTTGTCTTCCAAGGGCGGCCCGGCGTGGTGGGCGACCGAATGGCGGTGCAGATCACGCGCCGGGTCACCTGACCCGTGTGAAGTGGTGTAGCTATGAAAGCTGAGTTTTTGAACCCGTTCGTGTACGCCGGGCTGAAGGTTCTCGCCTCTGAGGCGGGGCTGAAGAGCGTCGTGTCGGACAAACCCCAGATGCGCAAGGCCATTTCGACCCTGCACGCCGTCAACGTGGTCATCGGCGTGATGGGATCCGTGCAGGGCATCGTCATCTACGGAATGGAGCTGGCGATGGCCAAGGGCATCATCCGGGCCATGACGGGGTCTGACTATCCCATCACCGATCCCATGGCCGAGTCGGCCCTGGGCGAGCTGGGTAATCTGATCACCGGTTACGCAGCCGGTACGCTGGAGTCGGCCGGATGGCCCAGCCGTATCTCGCCGCCCCGCATCGTGCGGGGTACGGGCGTGCGATTCGCACCCACGGTGATCAACATGCTGACGGTACCGATCATCACCGAGATCGGTCAGATCAAGATCTACCTGGCTCTGCGGGAGGTCCATCCCGCAGCCGGCATGCAGGCCGGCGGAGAGAGCACGACGGGAGGGATGGCAGGATGATCCGGGGCATCGAGGCCTCGAGATCGGGCATGGCGGTGGAGCAACTGCGCACGGATGTGCTGGCCGACAACATCGCCAACATCAACACCAGCGGGTTCAAGCGTTCCAGTGCCACGTCAACCGAGTTTGACACGATGCTGCTCTACCGCATGGGAGATCCCACCGACGCCGCCCCGCAGCAGGTCGGCCCGCTGGGCAACGGCAGCCGGGTCGATCGGGTGGTGGTGGACGAACGCCAGGGCGACCTGCGGCAGACCGGACGCTCCCTTGACCTCGCACTCACGGGGCCGGGCTACTTCCTGGCCCAGAAGCCTGACGGAAGCCTCTACCGCACGCGGAACGGGGCATTCCTCCAGATGGCGGACGGCACCATCACCACCACCGAGGGCTACACGGTGCTGATGGAGGACGGATCCGGCGGCCGAGTGCCGCTGGTGGTGCCGGGGATCGAGCCCACCTTTGGCGCCGACGGAACCGTCCTGGTGGACGGCCAGCCTGTGGGTCTGCTGGCGCTGGACGGGGCGGATGCGACGACCCGGCTTCACACCGGCTACCTTGAGGCGTCCAACGTGGACCTGGCGAAGGAGATGACAGACCTCATCGTCACGCTGAGGGCTTACCAGGTCAACCAGCGTGCCATGAGGGTGCAGGATGAGACGCTGTCACGGGCCGTCACCGAAATCGGCAAGGTCTGATGTTCGGCGAGGAGGATGAAGGCAGATGATCGGGCGTGACCTTTCGGCCCGGATCGTGGAGCAGGCGATTGATGCAGCGTCGCTGCGGCAGCAAGTGCTGGCCCACAACCTGGCCAACGCTATGACCCCCGGCTTCAAGCGGTCTCGGGTGGACTTCGAGACGGAGCTGGCCCGGGCCCTGGCCGCCGGGAAGAACCCCGACCAGGTGCGGCCCCTGGTGGTTCAGGAGGCCGATTCCATCGGCCGGGCCGATGGCAACAACGTGGACGTAGAAGCGGAGTCGGCGAAGATGGCGGCCAACCAGATCTGGTACAGCGCCCTCACGCGCCAGATCTCCGACCACTTCAGCCGGTTGCGCATGGTTATCACGGATGGGAGGGGCTAAGTAGATGCGGATGTTCCAGGCTCTGGAGACCAGCGCGTCGGCCCTCACCACCGAGCGGCTGCGGATGGATGTGATCGCCAATAACCTGGCCAACTACCGCACCACGCGCACGGCCGAGGGCGGACCGTACCGGCGGCGCACCGTGGTGGTGGAGGAGCGGCCGGGGACCTTCGCCTCCGCCCTGGCCCAGCAGGCCGGCCGTCCCGCCGAGCCCGGCCTGGGAGTGCGAGTGGCGGAGATCGCAGCAGATCCCAGCCCGTTCAAGGAGGTCTACGACCCCACGCACCCGGACGCCGATCCGGCCACCGGAATCGTCCGGTTGCCCAACGTTGACCTCCTGACGGAGATCACGGACCTGATGCTCTCACAGCGCATGTACGAAGCTAACCTCACGGCGCTGAACGCCGCGAAGTCCATGGCCCTGCGGGCCCTGGAGATCGGCCGGTAGCCGGTAGGAGAGGGGATCGGAAATGGACATTCAACGCCTGAACGCCATGCTCTCGCTGGGTTCTGCCACCCAGGGCACAGCTCGTGACGAGGCGCCTTCGGGTTCTTCCTTCGGAGATGTGCTGGCAGAGGCCATCCGCAAGGTGGAGCATGAGCAGCAGACGGCCAACGACATGGCGGTCAAGCTGGCCGCCGGTGAGGTGGAGGACATCGCTCAGGTCATGATCGCCTCCGAGCGGGCGAGCCTGAGCCTGAATCTCGCCGTCCAGGTGCGTAACAAGGTGATCGAGGCGTACCAGGAGATCATGCGTATTTCGCTGTAGCCGACGGATAGTACCCGTCAGCACCAACCTCACCGGGGGGAAACCACTTGTCTAGCGCGGGCTCCGAAGTCATCGGACGGATCAAGAGGGCCTGGGGCGGCCTGAGCCGCCCAGTACGTTGGCTCACCGTTGGACTGGCCGTGGCCCTGGTGGTCTCGCTGGCAGCCACCTGGTACCTGCGGCGGCCACAGTGGGAGGTCTTCTACAAGGCCACCGATCCGACGGAAGTCAGCACGCTGGCGTCCCACCTGGGCGATCTGAACGTCCAGTACCGGGTCACTGGCGATGGACTGACCATCGAGGTACCATCCTCTGACCGCAGTGCCGCCAACCTGGCCAAGGCGCAGGCCGGACTGCCGTCCAGCGGCCATGTGGGGCTGGAGATCTTCGCCGAGCCGCAGTTCGGCGCCACCGATTTCGACCGCCAGGTCAACTACAAGCGGGCCATCGAGGGAGAGCTGGCACGTTCCCTGATGCGCATTGCCGACATCGAGTATGCCAAGGTGAATCTAAACCTACCGGAGAAGTCCGTCTTCATTCGGGATCAGGCGGAACCTTCGGCGGCGGTACTGGTTCAGGTAAAGCAAGGCCGGACTCTCGACGACGACAACGTCAGGGCAATCATGAATTTCGTATCCAGTTCCGTCGAGGGGCTCTCGGCTGACCGAGTGACGGTGGTTGATTCCACGGGTCGGGAGATGCGGCCCGGCGATGACGACACGACCCTCACCGCAGAGGCGCTGGCGCAGCAGCGGCAGCGGGAGGAGCAGCTCACCACCAAGCTTCTCCAGGTGCTGGAGCCGATCTTCGGCAAGGGCAACGTGGCCGCCACGGTCACGGTTGAGCTGGACCACCAGTCCACCCGTACCGAGGAGCGCATCGTCGGCCAGGGTGTTCCCGTCTCCACCGTGACCGAGCGGTCTGGCTCCCAGACCGAGGGCACCAGCACCGAGCCCGGAGCCCCCGCGGCTACCGGCACGACGCAGGAGGGGACCACCGCCGCTGCGGTGCCCATCTACCAGGAGCCCAGCACCTCCTCGGAGTCCGGCACCTCCTACTCCAGCCGCAGCGAGACCACGTACGACGTGGGCGAGCGGAACCAGGTCACGGTCTCTCCCCCTGGCGCTGTCAAGCGTGTGAGCGCGGCCGTTACCGTCAACCGGGACACGCTCTCGCAGGCGCAGATCGATCAGATCCGGCAGCTGGCTGCGTCGGCCACAGGTGCACAGCTGATGGACGTGACCGTGCTGGCCATGTCCTTCAGCCCCGGTCCGGAGGCCCTGGTGACGACGCCGGTGCAGACGGAGTCCGGCCGGGCGCTTGACGCCCGCACCCTGGCCATCGCCCTGGCGATCGCCTCCTTCCTGCTCATCCTCGCTGCGCTGCTCACCCGCCGGCGCAGCCACGGGCCCGAGTACGCGCTTCCCGGTGTTCCCGGGGAGGTCGCGGGCACTACCCTCGACGTTGCCCTGGGGCTTGACCAGCCGCTGGCCGCGACGCAGGTGGCTGCTGCAGCCGACCTGACCCAGTCGATTGAGCCGACCCAGCCAACCCAGCCTACCCCGCCGACGCAGGTCGCCGAGCAGGCCCCGACAGAGGCCGTTGAGGAGCAGACTGCCGTGCAGAAGTTCGAGGAGGTCATGAAGCGGCGCAAGCAGCCGCGGCCGACTGTGGATCCTGAGGACTTCATGGATGACGACATCCTGGCCGACATCGACGTGCTGCTGGAACAGGCCCCAGAGGCTTGTGCAGAGGTCATCCGGCAGTGGCTCAAGGGAGGGATGTAGCGCTTGGCTGAGCGAGAACAGCGGCTCACCAGCCGCCAGAAGGCCGCCGTCTTCTGCATCAACATCGGGGTGGAGCGCTCGGCCCGCATCCTGAGGCACCTCCGCGATGACGAGATCGAGATGCTCACCGTGGAAATCGCACAGTCCCGCAAGGTCACCCCCGAGGTGCGTGACGAGGTTCTGAGCGAGTTCATCACCATTGCTACCGCTGATAAACACATTCGCACGGGCGGCATCGATTATGCCCGTGAGATGCTTGAAAAGGCGCTCGGACAGGACCGGGCACGCGATATTCTGACCCGCCTCACCTCGCACCTCCGGCGCAGGCCGTTCGACGCAGTGCGCCACACCGACCCGATTCACCTGGCCTCCCTGCTGCAGAACGAGCACCCGCAGACGGTGGCGGTCATCATGGCCCACCTCGATGCCGACCAGGCGGCGCAGGTGCTGCTGAACTTGCCGCAGGAGCGGCAGGCCGACATCCTCCGCCGGGTGGCCACGCTCGACCGTACTTCGCCGGAGATGCTGCGCGAGGTAGAGCGGGTGCTGGAGCGGAAGGCCTCGGCTATCGTGAGCCAGGAGTCCACCGTGGCCGGCGGCATCAACTGGGCGGTGGAGGTGCTCAACCGGGTCGACCGGACCACCGAGAAGTCCATCATGGGCCTGCTGTCGGCGGACGACCCCGACCTGGCCAGCGAGATCGCCCAGCGGATGTTCCTCTTCGACGACATCGTCAACCTGGACGACCGCACCGTACAGCGCGTGCTGCGCGAGGTCGACATGAACAAGGATCTGCCGCTGGCCCTCAAGGCCGCCAAGGAAGAGGTCTGGCGCAAGGTTATGAACAACGTCTCCAAGCGGGCCGGCGAGGCCCTCAGGGAGGCGGTGGAGTATCTGGGTCCGGTGCGCATCCGCGACGTCGAGGAGGCGCAGGCCCGCATCGTTGCCCTGATCAGGCGGCTTGAGGAGGCTGGCGAGATCCAGATCGCCAGGGGTGGTGGCGCTGATGAGTACATTTAAGCGCGATAGGCTGCCGCCCGGGGTGGAAGTCAGGCCGCCCGTCTGGCCCAAGCTCACACCGCCCCCGCCCAAGCCGGCGAGTCCGCCGGCACCCGTGCGCCGCTCCGAGGCGGCCGTGAAGACAGAGGCTGCCAAGGCCGAGGCCGCCGCCCGCAGCGAGGCGGTCCAGGCCGACCTGGAGCGGGCCCGGCTGGAGGCCGCCCGGATCCTGCAGGAGGCCGCCGAGGAGGCGGAGCGGGCCGAGGCGGCAGCCAGGCAGGACGGCTTCGAGCGTGGTCGGCAGGAAGGCCTCGAGGCTGCCAGGGCCGAGGTCGAAGCCCTGCGGCGGGAGGCCGAGCTGGCACTCGAGAACGCCCGGCTCCAGGGCGAGTCCATCCGGCAGGCCGCCGAATCGGCAGCACAGCTGACGCGGCTCGAGGCAGAGAAGGCCGCCGACGCTGCCCTGGCGGAGGCCCGCGCCGAAGCGCAGCGCATCCTTGCCGAGGCCCGGGAGCAGGCCGAGAAGGAGGTCAGGGAGCGCTTGGAGCAGTCGCAGCAGGCCCTGGTGGACCTGGCCGTGGCTGCCGCCACCCGGCTGGTGCAGGGGCATCTCGCCATCCAGCCCCAGGCGGTGGTGCAGATGGTGGCCGCCGGGCTGCGCCTGGTGAAGGACAGCCCTGCCACCGTGCGGGTCAGCCCCGAAGACCTGCCGCTGCTGGAGGCCCAGCGCTCCACGCTGGAGCGCGAGCTGGGGGCCGGCACGCTGACGTTCACACCTGACCCTGGTCTGGGGCGGGGCAGCTACCTGGTCCAGACCCCCGCGGGAAACGTGGACGGCACGCTTGATCAGCAGACCGAACGGCTTCAGGCTGCGATGCGGGCGGCGCTCGGAGGGGCAGGGTCATGAGCACCGCCGTCGCGTGGGCTGAGCTGAGGCGGGCCGTGGAGCAGGTGGACCTGCTCCGGGTGGTCGGACGGGTCACTGGCGCTGCCGGGCTGATCATCGAGTCGGCCGGACCGAAGGCCAAGATGAACGAACTCTGCTGGCTGCGGGGCGATGGGCGCACCGTGGCCGCCGAGGTGGTCGGCTTCCGGCAGGACCGGCTGTTGCTGATGCCCCTGGGTGAGACCGACGGCCTGAGGCCCGGCTGGGAAGTGGTGGCCACGGGCGGGCCGCTGCAGGCGCCTGTCGGCCCGGGGCTCCTGGGCCGGGTGATCGACGGCCTGGGCAACCCCATCGATGACAAGGGCCCCCTGGAGGACTGCGGCCGCAGGCCGGTCATCGGCCCTGCGCCGGACCCGCTGGCCCGCCAGCGGATTCGGAAGCCGCTTGGCATGGGCGTCCGGGCGCTGGATGCCCTCACGACGGTGGGCATGGGCCAGCGCATCGGCATCTTCGCCGGTTCCGGCGTCGGTAAGTCCACCCTGCTGGGCATGGTCGCCCGGGCCACCGCCGCAGACTGCAACGTGATCGCACTGGTGGGCGAGCGCGGCCGCGAGGTGCGGGAGTTCATCGAGAAGGACCTCGGCGAGGAAGGGCTGAGGCGCTCCGTGGTGGTCGTCGCCACCTCCGAGCAGCCCTCACTCGTCCGCATCCGGGCCGCCCTCCTGGCGACGACCATTGCCGAGTACTTCCGCGACGCCCAGGGGCTGGACGTGATCCTGATGATGGACTCGGTCACCCGCCTGGCCCAGGCGCAGCGGGAGGTGGGCCTGGCCATCGGCGAGCCGCCGGCCACCCGGGGGTATACCCCCTCGGTCTTCACGATGCTCCCCCGGGTGCTGGAGCGGTCTGGGACCGGGGCCACCGGAAGCGTGACCGGGGTCTACACCGTTCTGGTGGACGGCGACGACATGAACGAGCCGGTGGCGGATGCCGTCCGCTCCATCCTCGACGGCCACGTGGTGCTCTCCCGCAAGCTGGCCCACGCCGGCCACTACCCCGCCATCGATCCGCTGCAGTCCGTCAGCCGGGTGATGCCCGATGTGACCAGCCCCGAGCACCGGGCGCAGGCGCAGCGGCTGCGGGCCCTGCTGGCCGCCTACCGGGAGGCCGAGGACCTGATTCAGATCGGCGCCTACCAGAAAGGCACGAACCCGCTGGTGGACGAGGCGCTGGCGAAGATGGACCAGATCAAGCGCTTTCTCATCCAGCCGTTCGACGAGCCCAGCACGTTCCAGCAGGCCCTCCAGGGGCTCGCGGCCCTCTGCGGGGAGGGGGCGTAACCGATGAAGCGCTTCCGCTTTCGCCTGCAGCGTCTCCTGGAAATCCGGGAGCATGAAAAGAGGCTGGCGCAGAACAACTGGGTGGTGGCCCGCCTGGCGGCGCAGGCCGCCGCGGAGGAACTGAAGGCGGCCTCGGCCCGGCGGGCGGCGTCGGCCGAACGGCTGCTGGCCCGCCGCCAGGGGCGGATGACAGTGCAGGAGTGGCGCCACTGGAGCGAGATGCACGAGGCGCTGGTGGCCCAGGAACGGCTGGCGGCGGAGCGCCTGGCGGCCGCCCTCCGGGAGGAGGAGCGGCGCCGCCAGGAGCTGACCGAGGCCGAGCGGCGCGAGAAGGCGCTCGAGCGCCTGCGTGACCGCAGGGCCGAGGAGTTCCGTCAGGCGGCAGAGGCCGCCGAACAGGCGGCCATCGACGAGATGGCGCAGAACGTTTTCCTTGAAGGGGGTGGCAGGCGATGAGCGCTGCGGCACCGCAACCGACCCCGACGCCCGAGGAGGAGTCCACCCGGCCGAAGCGGCGGTGGCGGCCTTTCAAGCGCAAGTCCGCCGGGCAGGAACCGGCGGAGGAGCCCAAGCCCAGGCGCAGGGGGTTCCGGCGGCGCACTCCCCGCGACAGCACTCCGCACGACAGCAGTCCCCGCCAGCGCGTTGCCGGTCAGCGTCGTTCCCGGCGTCCGCCCTCCATCGCTTTCTACCTGACCCTGTTTGCCGTCATCACCGGTGCGGCGGCCGTCGCCCTCGTGTACAAGCCCGACCTGATTCCCGGACTGGCGCCGGTCCAGACCCCTGGCACGGAGTCCGCAGGCGGGACAACGCAGACCGGGGCGACGCCCGAGCAGCTGGAGCGGGCGGTGGAGCTGGCCCGCCAGCAGGCAGAGCTGGCAGTGCTGCAGGACGAGCTGGCCGAGCGCGAGGCGGCGGTCCAGGAAAAGGAGGCCGAGGTGAACCGGGCCCTCCAGGAGTTGGGCGGAACCGGACGGCAGAACGCCACCCTGAACCGCACCGCACGGCTTCTTACCGAGATGCCCCCGTACAGGGCGGCGCCGATGCTGGCCCAGATGGATAACGCCACGGCGGTGGCGGTCCTGCGGCTCATGAACACGGAGGATGCGGCGACGATCCTGGCAGCCATGGAGACCGGCCGGGCCGCAGGTCTGATCGAAGCCTACGCAGAGGAGGTTGAGCCATGACGGCACCGGTTGTCAGCCCGGGCGGTGCGTCGCCGCCCAGGGCGATCGACGCACGGGGCGCCCGGCGCAGGGAGGAGGCCGCCCAGACCGACGGCTCCTTCGCGGCGCTGCTCGCAGCCCTGGCGCCCGCAGTGCCCTCGCTCGCAGACGGCGCTGTCCCGGAGGCGGGCGTTCCCGGCGCACCTGCACCGGAAGGCGGCCCCCTCGGGATCCTGTCCATGCTGACCGGCCTTCCGCAGGGGGGTCCGGCGGTGCAGACGGATGGGGGTCTGCAGGCCGGTAACCTTCCGTTTCCGGCAGACCTGGCAGTCCCGGGTCAGGACGGGTCTGCACCGGCCCCGGCTGATCCGCAGAACCCGCTCTGGCCGGCCGCTCCGACCGGTGAGAGCGCCGCAGTCGTCCCGAGAGTGCCCGCCGGGACGCCGGAGGTCCCAGGTCCAGTAGGGACTGCGGGGCAGGACGGGACGGTGATCCAACCGGTGCCGGTCCGGATCGACCTCGCCGACCGACCTGAGGATGCGGCTCAGCCGGACGAGCCGACGCTGCAGGCTCCGGGCGCTGCGGCGGTACAGGCCCCGTCTGCGGAGGCCCCGCCCCAGCCTGCGGCTGAGCGTGCCGGGCGTTCCGGGGCGGGCCTCGGGGAAGGCGGCACGGATCAGCAGCCGGCATTCCGGGCAGCGTCCGCCGAGGGACAGGACGCAGCCGACAGTGCGGCAACAGCCGGGGCGGCGCCCGGCCAGGCCGCCGACGCCGCAGCCGGGCCCGCAGACGGACCTGCACCGGCAGCCGAGGCCTCGCCGGCCAGCGGGCTGGAACGGCTGACCGCCGGCCGCCTGCAGGCACAGCAGGTGATGGAGGAACTGACCCGGGCTCTGCCCGAACTGCAGGACGGCCAGTACCGGCTCACCCTGCGGCTGCACCCAGAGCACTTGGGCGAGGTGAGGCTGGAGCTTCACCTGGTCGGGCGGGAGGTCCACGCCGCCATGGAGGTGACCAACGTCGATGCCCGGCAGGCCCTGGAGAGTCGGGGCGATCAGCTGCGGCAGAACCTGAGCGATGCCGGTTACAACCTTGCGGGCTTCGAGGTGGCCACGGGCCAGGGGCGGCAGCCCCGGCGAGAGCAGGAGGAGGGGCCCGCAGACTGGCCGGAACCTCCGGTTCGCAGCGCACGGCCGGTGGAGGGACCTTCTTCGGCCGCAGTTCAGCGGATTCGGTCGCCGGGCGCCCGGGGCGGGCGCCTGGACACGATGGCCTAGGAGGCGGTAAGCGATGAGTGTGAATGGCATCAGCGGGACACAGGCGAGTACGGCCTCCAGCGCCACGCAGTCGACGCAGACCAGGAAGACCGACCAGCTGGGCAAGATGGACTTCCTGAACCTCCTCGTGACCCAGCTGCGTTACCAGGACCCGCTGAACCCGATCGACGACCGTGAGTTCATGGCCCAGCTCGCCCAGTTCTCGGCGCTCGAGCAGATGACGGAGAACGTCAGGTGGGCGCAGATGAGCTACGGCCTCAGCCTGGTGGGCGCCGCTGTGAGGTTTCTGGGCAGCGAGGGTGGGGCGGAGGCCGGCATCGTGTACTCTGTGCGCGTGGACAGCGGCGAGCCGATGCTCAACTTGGGCAACCGTGAGATCCGGCTGGACCAGGTGATTGAGGTCTTGCCGGTGCATACCGAAGGCTAGGAAGGGGAGGCAGTCTGGAATGCGCTCGCTCTACTCTGGTGTCTCTGGCATCCGCAGCCATCAGACGCGGATGGACGTGATCGGCAATAACATTGCCAACGTCAACACGACGGGCTTCAAGAGCAGCCGGGTTACCTTCACGGACGTGTTCAACCAGACGCTCTCCTCGGGTTCTGCCCTGAGCAACCCGCAGCAGATCGGCCTGGGCGTCGCCGTGGGCTCCACCGACCTGATCACCGACGACGGGGCCTTCCAGATGACCGGCCGGTCGCTGGATCTGGCGATCTCGGGGTCCGGCCTCTTCGTGATGAAGGGCGCCGACGGCGAGATCCTCTACAGCCGGGCCGGCGGCTTCGACTGGAACAGCGAGGGCTACCTCATCAACCCGGCGCTGGGAATGAAGGTGCAGGGCTGGATGGCCGACGGCAACGGCGTCATCGGCCGTACCGACCGGGCGACCCTGACCGACATCCGCATGATCCGGGGCGACGTATCGCTGCCCGTGGCCACCACGAAGGCGACGTTCAAGGGCAACCTGGACGCGGCGGCGGCGGAGAACGACACCTACGAGACGGTGCTGAACGCGTACGACTCGCTGGGCCGCGACATCCAGATCACGCTCCGCTTCACGAAGGGCGAGGGCAACGAGTGGACGGTGGAGTACCTCGATCCGTACAACTCCGAGCCCACAGACCCCGACGATCCCACCAGCACGCCCTGGCAGGAGGGCATCACCCTGACCTTCAACGAGAAGGGACAGATCGACCTCACCGGTGGGGGCACCGGGACCACTGACCCGACGCCGGGCATCATGACCATCACCATCGAGGACCCGTCGGGCCAGGCGGCAGACCTCACGGTTTCCGTCGACTTCACCAAGATCACTCAGACCTTCGACGGCTCGGGCTCAAGCGGTACCTCCCACTCCACGGTGGAAATGGACACCCGCGACGGCCGCCGCATGGGCACCCTCGAGGCGGTCTACGTGAACGAGCTGGGCCAGATCACCGGCCGCTACACCAACGGCGACTCCAAGCTGATCGCCCAGATCGCCCTGGCCAACTTCAACAACATGGCCGGCCTGATGAAGCAGGGCAACTCCACCTTCGCCGAGTCTCCGGCCTCGGGCGTGCCGCAGATCGGCACCCCGGCCTCGGGCGGCCGCGGCAGCCTGGTGCCGGGCAACCTGGAGGGTTCCAACGTCGACCTGGCCGGCCAGTTCACCGAGATGATCCTGACTCAGCGCGGCTACCAGGCCTCGGCCAAGCTGGTGAGCACCGCAGACGACATGCTGCAGGAGATCATCAACCTGAAGCGGTAGGCAACGAACTCATCTGACTAAAGACAAGAGGAGATGCGCATGAACCGAGGGCTAATGGCAGCGCTCGTCACCGCAGTGGTCATCCTGGCGGTCGGCGTGGCCGGTCTCGCTGTCTACGTCTGGCGCTTCCTGCCTGCGGACGGCGTCGTCATCGGCAGCGCCGCCACCACTGTGGCGCCCGGCAAGCCGTCCGTGGAGGCCGCGTACTACGAGATGGACAAGTTTGTGACCAACCTGGCGGACAAGGACCGGCTCCGGTACATCCAGTTCAGCGTGGCGCTGGGGCTTCAGAGTGCGGACTCCGCGACGATCGCCGAGGAGGCCGAACCCCAGGTGCGCGACGTGGTGCTCAGCCAGGTCCGGGAGCTGACGGCCAACGACCTCAGCGGGAAGGACGGCAAGGAGCGCCTCGCCCAGACGATTAAGGAAGGGCTTGACAGCATCATGCCCGGCCATGTCACTCGGGTGTACGTTACCGACATGGTGATTCAATAACGAGGGAGGGGCGATCCATGGCCAAGCAAGGACTGACCCAGGAGGAGATCGCCGCCCTCTTCTCCGCAGCCCGTCAGGGCGAGCAGCCGGCGGGGCAGGCGCCTGAGCAGCGACCGGAGCAGGCTCCGTTCCCCGTCCTGGAACCGGAGGCGGACGCGGCAGGCGATGCGTCGCCGCTGGGGCTGCTCTCCGACGTGGAGCTGGAACTGACGGTGGAACTCGGCCAGAGCCGCCGCAGCCTGCGCGAGATCCTGGCGATGGGGCCGGGGTCTGTGCTGGAGTTGGACAGGCACGCCGGTGAGGCGGTGGACCTGCTGGTGAACGGCCGGCTCGTGGCCCGCGGCGAGGTTGTGGTGATCGGCGAGAACTACGGCGTCCGCATCACCGAACTGGTCAACCCCGAGGGGAGCCCCGGCCGATGATTGAGGGAGCAGAGCAGTTGCTCGTCTACCTGCTGGGGTCGCTCCTGGTGATCGCGCTGGCCTTCGTGGCCGTGCGCTGGCTCGCTCGCTGGCAGTACCAGTTCACCCGGGGCCGGCGGATGCGGGTCCTGGAGGGGATCGCCGTCGGCCGTGACCGGCACCTGCTGCTGGTGCAGGTGGGGCAGAAGATCCTGCTGCTGGGGTCTACCGAGGGCTCCATCCGGCTCATCGACCGCATCGACGACCCGGAGCTGGTGGCCGAGTGGCTGGCGGAGCCTCAACCGGAGCGCGGACTCGCCCCGGGCAGCTTCGCAGGCATGGAGGGCGCCGTGCGGGCGAACCTCGACCGCATGCGCAGCCTTCTGAGCCGGAAGGGAGGAGGGGGCCATGAGTAGGCGGCGGCGGGCGCTGCGGCTCCTCCTGGTGGTCGCCGCCCTGATGTTGCTGGCGGCGCCGGCTGCGCAGGCACAGCCGCTGTCCCTTCCGACCTTTGATTTCGTCCGGCCGGCGGAGACGCCCCAGGAGGGGCTGCAGACGATGCAGCTGCTCCTGCTGCTGACGGTGCTTACCCTGGCCCCGTCCATCGTCATCCTCTGCACCTCGTTCACCCGCATCATCATTGTGTTCGGCTTCATCCGCAATGCGCTGGGCATGCAGCAGACGCCCCCGAACCAGGTGCTGATCGGCCTGGCGCTCTTCCTGACCGGCGCGCTGATGATGCCCACCTTCAGCGCCATCAACCAGCAGGCGATCCAGCCCTACCTGGCCGGCGAGATCGACCAGGTGGAGGCGATCGAGCGGGGCACCGTTCCGCTCAAGGAGTTCATGCTCAAACAGACGCGGGAGGCGGACCTGGCGCTCATGCTCGAGGTGAGCGGACAGGCGGCGCCCGAGGGGCCGGATGACGTCGGCTTTCTCACCGTGGTGCCCGCCTTCGCCATCAGCGAACTCAAGACCGCGTTCACCATGGGCTTCCTGATCTACCTGCCGTTCATCATCATCGACCTCGTCGTCGCCAGCCTCATGATGTCGCTCGGCATGATGATGGTGCCCCCAACCCTGATCTCGCTTCCGTTCAAGGTTCTGCTCTTCGTGCTTGTCGATGGGTGGCATCTGGTCGTGGAATCGCTGGTGCGAAGCTTTGGCGGATAAGAAAGGGGCGACCGCAGATGACTCCGGAGTTCGCCCTGGGCCTGGCCCAGGAGGCGGTGCGGACCGCTCTGTTCGTTGCGGCGCCCGTCATCGGGCTTGGACTCCTGGTGGGGCTGCTCGTCTCCATCTTCCAGGCCACCACGCAGGTAAACGAGGCGTCGCTCCAGTTCGTACCCAAGATTCTGGCCGCCGTTGCCGGCCTGATCTTCTTCGGCCCGTGGATGCTGACCACCCTCATGGACTTTGCGCGCCGCATGATCCAGATGCTGCCCGAGATGGTGCGTTAGTCTGCCGATGGAACAGTTCTATGCACAACTCGCGGCACTGCTCCTGGGCGCCTCACGGGCGATGGGCATCTTCAGCGCCGCCCCGATCTTCTCCACCCGGTTCGTGCCGTTTCAGGTGCGGGTGGCGCTCTCCTTTGTCCTGGGGCTGTTTCTCATCCCCGTCATCCCGGTTGACCCCGCCCAGTCGGAGGGGGTGTACCTCCTCCTCGCCGCGCTGGTGGAGCTCCTGGTGGGCCTGGCGATCGGCTTCCTCTGCCTGCTGGTGGTGAGCGTGATGCAGATCGCAGGCGCCTGGATCGACCTGGAAATGGGTTTCGCCCTCGCCGGCCTGTTCGACCCGCTCACGGGGGTGAGCGCCACGGTGATGGGGAACCTGTTCCAGACGACTGCCCTGGTCTTCTTCCTGGCCATCGACGGCCACCACTGGCTCATCCGTGCGCTGGCCCAGAGCTACGCACTGGTGCCGGCCGGCGGCCCTGTGGATGTCTCCGTCAGCGGGCTCTACGTCGCCAGGCTCTTCGGCGACCTGCTGGCGCTTGCGATCCAGCTCATCCTGCCTTTCATCGCGGCCATGCTGCTCACCATGGTGGCGTTCGCCGTGCTGAACCGGGCGGTGGCTCAGCTGAACATCTTCGCCATCGGCCTGGGCACGAAGACCTTCGTGGGGCTGCTCCTCCTTATCCTCATGCTGCCCTTCTACGCCCGGCCGCTGACCGCCCTCTTCGAGGCGGGTTACACCGAGGTCATACGGATGCTGGACCTCATGCGGGCCGCAACGGGGGGGTAGGCCATGGATCTGCAGCTCTTCGCTGAAAGAACCGAGGAGCCAACACCCCGAAGGCTCACAAAGGCCCGGGAGGAAGGGCGCGTCGCCCGGTCCAACGACCTGGTGGCCGGCGTCGGCCTCGTGGCAGCCACCCTGGCCCTCAGGGGTCTCGGGGCCGCCGCGGTCCAGAACATGGCCGGCGGCATGACGGGTGCGTTCGGCAGCCTGATGGCCACCGACCTCACCCCTGAGTCGACCCTCGCCCTCCTGCAGGACTCAGCCCTGCTGGTGCTGCGCACGATCCTGCCCTTCGCACTCGTGCTTCTCGCCATCGGCGTGGCCGTGGGCACCCTGCAGACGCGCTTCATCTTCACCCTGCGGGCTCTCGTGCCCAAGTTCTCCGCCCTGAATCCCATAACCGGTCTCACCCGCATCTTCTCGCTGCGGACGTTGACCGAGTTGATCAAAGGATTGCTAAAACTGGTGGCGATCGGCTACATCGCCTACCGGAAAGTGGTCGGACTGGTGCCCCAGTTTCCCAACCTCATGGCCCAGCCCGTCCGTGTGGGACTGACGGCGCTGGCCGACATGGTGCTCGATGTGATGCTGGCCGTGGGCTTCGCCTTCCTGGTCATCGGCTTGCTCGATTACGGCTACCAGTACTGGGAGTTTCGCCGGTCAATGCGCATGACCAAGCAGGAGGTCAAGCAGGAGCACCGGGAACAGGAGGGCGCCCCCGAGTTGAAGTCCAAGCAGCGGCAGCGGCAGCGCGAACTGGCGATGCGCCGCCGGGCGCTGAAAGAGGTGCCCAAGGCCGACGTGGTGGTCACCAACCCGACCCACTTTGCCGTGGCCCTGAAGTACGATGCGGCGGAGGCCGCGGCGCCCAGGGTGGTGGCCAAGGGCGCAGACCTGCTGGCCCAGGAGATCAAGAAGATTGCCCGGGCGCACGACGTGCCCCTGGTGGAGAACCGGGCGCTCGCCCGGGGCCTCTACTACGACGTGGAGGTGGGGCGGCTGATCCCGCCCGAGTACTACCAGGCGGTGGCCGAGGTGCTGGCCTTCGTCTACAACCTGCGGCGTCAGAACCGCCAGTCCGCCCCGGAAGAGTAAATGCTGACACTGAGGTGAGAGAGCTGTGACCAACCCAAGCGGCGCCCCGTCGGTCCGGATTGCCGATATCCTCGTGGCTGGCGCCATGGTGGCCATGGTCATGCTGCTCATCGTGCCCCTGCCCGAGTTCCTGGTCGATCTCCTGCTCACGTTCAACGTGGCGGCGGCTATTGTGATCGTGCTCGTCTCGATCTTCACCAACGAGGTGCTCCAGTTCTCGTCGCTGCCCACCCTGCTGCTCATCACCACCCTGTTCCGGATCACGCTGAACGTCTCTACCACCCGCCTCCTGCTCACCACCGGTGAGGCGGGCGAGGTCATCCGCCGGTTCGGCGAGTTCGTCATCGGCGGCAACACGGTGGTCGGACTCATCGTCTTTCTCATTCTGGTGATTGTGCAGTTCGTCGTGATCACCAAGGGCGCCGAGCGGGTATCCGAGGTGGCGGCCCGCTTCACCCTCGATGCGATGCCCGGTAAGCAGATGTCCATCGACGCCGACCTGAACGCCGGCCTCATCACCGAGGCCGAGGCCAGGGCCCGCCGGCGGGAGATCGAGCGGGAGGCCGACTTCTACGGTGCGATGGACGGCGCCACCAAGTTCATCAAGGGCGACGCCATCGCCGGCCTGCTCATCGTCGCCATCAACCTGCTGGGCGGCTTCATCGTCGGCATGCTGCAGCAGGGAATGGCCTTCAACGAGGCGTGGTCGCACTACTCGCTGCGCACCGTGGGCGACGGCCTGGTCACCCAGATCCCGGCGCTGCTCATCTCCACTGCCACCGGCGTGCTCGTCACCCGGGCGGCCGGCGAGTCCAGCCTGGGCGGCGAACTCTCGAAGCAGCTGGGCGGCGACCCGAAGCTGCTCATGCTGGCCGGCGCCCTCCTGCTCCTGCTCGGTATCGTTCCGGGGCTGCCCACGCTGCCCTTCTTCCTGATCGGCGCCTTGATCCTCGGCGTCGGCCTCTTCAGCGCACGCTACCACGCCGCGCAGACCACGGCCGAGGTGCCCGAGCCGGAGCCCCTGCCCATCACCAATGAGGCTCTGCCCGAGACGAGGGTGCAGCTCACCCCGGTGGATCCGTTGGAGGTGGAACTGGGCTACGCCCTGGTGCCCATGGCGGAACCGGGGCGCGGAGGCGACCTGTTGGACCGCGTCGTGGCCGTGCGCAAGCAGGTGGCGGCCAACCTGGGCCTGCTCCTGCCCTACATCCGGGTGCGGGACAACCTGGCGCTGGGCCCCTACCAGTACGTCATCAAGCTCCGGGGCATCGAGGTGGGCTCCTACGAGCTGCAGCCCGACCGCTACCTGGCCATGGACCCCGGCGGCCTCGAGGAGAGTGTGCCCGGGACCCCCACGGTGGAGCCGGCCTTCGGCCTCTCCGGCCTCTGGATTTCGCCCGCGGACAAGCAGCGGGCGGAGCTGATCGGCTACACGGTGGTCGATCCCGCCTCGGTTCTGGTGGCCCACCTCACCGAGGTTATCAAGGAGAACGCGCACCAGCTCCTGGGCCGCCAGGAGGTCAAGGGCATGATAGACACCATCAAGGAGAGCCACCCGGCCCTCGTCGAGGAGCTCACGCCTCGGCTGCTCTCGCTGGGCGAGATCCAGAAGGTGCTGCAGAACCTGCTGGCCGAGGGCGTTCCCATCCGGGACTTGGTGCTCATCTTCGAGGCGCTGGCCGACTGGGCGCCGGTCACCAAGGACCCCGAGCAGCTTACCGAGAAGGTGCGGGTGGCCCTGGGACGCACCATCGTGCACCACTTCGAGCTCGGGCCGGTGATCAAGGCAATCACCCTGGCGCCCGACGTGGAGCAGCGCCTGACCGCTGCCGCCGACAAGCGGGGCGGAGGGCCCGCCCTGGACCCGCAGCTGGCCCAGGCGGTCATCAGCGGCATCGGCAGGGAGGCGCAGGCGATGGCCCAGCGGGGCGACACCCCCGTGCTGGTCTGCTCGCCGGCTCTGCGGCCGGTGATCCGGCGCATCGCCCAGCACACGTACCCCAGGTTGATTGTGCTCTCCTACGCGGAACTGGATCCCAGGCTTGAGATCGAGTCGGTCGGGGTGATTCGGGCATGATGCAGGTAAAGAAGTACATGGCCCCCACCTATGCCGAGGCGCTGATTCTGGCCAAGAACGAGCTGGGCACCGATGCGGTGATCGTGGACAGCCGCAAGGTGAAGGTGGGCGGACTCTTCGGCCTCTTCGGCCGTGAGATGACGGAACTGACCGTGGCGGCCGACGAGAAGCCCGAGCCGTTCCGCAGGCCGCGCCAGCCAACGTCCCGTCCACCGGCCCCGGCCCGTCCCGCCTCGCCGTCCCGTCCGCCGGAGGCGAACGTGTTGCGCACGGCCCCCTCGGTGGCTGCGCCGACGGCCGTGAACCCGGCTGTCCCGGTCGGGCCCGCACCCGTGCCCGCGGCGCCCACCGCACCGCCGCCGGCCGAGCAAGGAACCGCGGAGGCGCCTGACAGGGCGGACCTGGTGGGCCTGCGCCGTGAGATGGCCGATCTCCGTCAGGCGGTGACCCGCCTGGTGGAGAGCCGGCCCGACCCGGCGGCGCTGCTCGAACTGAAGGGCTACGGCCGCAAGGTGTACGAGCAGCTGCTTGACGCCGGGGTTGAGGAGGGGCTGGCGCTCGCCATCAGCCGCAAGGTCGGCACCCATGCCACGAAGGGCCGTGCGCTGCTGCGCGCCGAGCTCAGCAGGCTGATGGGCCCCGGCGCGCCGATCCAGGTGGAGCAGGGCCAGCGGCGGGTGGTGGCCCTCGTCGGCCCCACAGGTGTGGGGAAGACGACCACCCTGGCCAAGCTGGCGGCGCACTTCTCTCTGGAGCGGGGGCTGAAGGTGGGGCTGATCACATCCGATACCTTCCGCATCGCAGCCGTCGACCAGCTCCGCACCTACGCAGACATCCTCTCCATCCCGCTGTATGCCGTGGAACGGCCGGTGGATGCGGCGCATGCGCTGGAGCAGACCAGCGGCGCCGATCTCGTGCTCATCGACACCGGCGGGCGCAGCCACAAGGACGAGGAGCGGATGGCCGAGCTGCAGGAACTGCTGGCCATCGCACAGCCCGACGAGACGCACCTCGTCGTCTCGCTCAACACGAACCCGAAAGACGTGCACCGCATGTTGGAGCGGTACCTGCCACTGGGCGTCAACCGCTTCATCTTCACCAAGATTGACGAGACCTCCGCTCCCGGACTGCTGCTGAACATCCGGCTGCGGAGCGATGTGCCGGTTTCGTACATCTCCACCGGCCAATCGGTGCCGGACGACCTGACCCCCGCTGACGCGGTCGACTACTCCAAGCTCTTCATGGGGGGGTAGCCCGATGTTTGACCAAGCCGCCCGCCTGCGCGAACTGGCAGCCGCATACCGGAACCAGGCAACGGGCGGGGCGCCCCGCCGCTTTGAGGTGATCGCGGTGACCAGCGGAAAGGGCGGGGTCGGCAAGAGCAACCTCGCGGTCAACGCCGCCCAGGTGCTGGTGCAGGCCGGCCGCGAGGTGCTGCTGATGGACGTGGATCTGGGCCTGGCCAACGCCGACATCCTGCTGGGCACGGTGCCGCCGTACCACCTGGGGCACTTCCTGCGCGGCGAGGTTGACCTCCCCCAGGTCATCCACCGCACCTCCACCGGCATGAAGCTGATCGCCGGCGGATCGGGCCTGGTGGAGCTGGGGAACCTGAGCGCCTCCCAGCTCAGGCCGGTCCTCCGGTCGCTGGAGCGGCTGGAGGACGAGGCCGAGTTCCTGGTTCTGGACACGGGCGCAGGGGTGGGGGATGCGGTGATGGAGTTCGCCCTGGCCGCCGATCAGGTACTGGTGGTGACCACGCCGGAGCCCACGGCCATGGCCGACGCGTACACGATGATCAAGGCCCTGGTGGCCCGCAACCCCGCGGCGAAGATCCGGCTCGCCGTCAACCAGGCGGACCGGCAGGAGGACGCCGACCGGGTGGCCGAGCGCATCGTCTCCACCGCCCGGAACTTCCTGGGCGTGGAGGTGCGCCACGTGGGGACCATCCCGCGCGACCCCCACGTGTGGCAGGCGGTGCGGCAGAAGGTGCCGTACGTGCTGAGTTACCCCGGCGCCCCCGCCTCCCGGGCGGTGCGGGCCATGGTCGACCGGCTGGTCGGGGACGTGGCGGCGGGCCCGCCGGCGCGGGCGGGCACCTTCTTCAGCCGCCTGGCCGGCATCTTCTCCCGGAGCAGCAGCCTGTAGAGGAGGGATCACCGTGACCGTGCAGCATCAGGAGCTGTGGCGTCGCTGGCGCCATTCCCGCGACACGGCTGCACGCGACGCCCTCACCCAGCACTATCTCTGGCTGGTGCGGTACGTGGCGGGTCGGCTGATGGTGGGCCTGCCGGGTCACGTGGATCAGGCCGACGTGGAGGGCCACGGCTGCTTCGGCCTGCTGGAGGCCATCGCCCGCTACGACCCGGACCGGGGGGTGCGGTTCGAGACGTTCGCCATCCCCTGGATCCGCGGCGCCTGCCTGGAGGGGCTGCGGGCGATGCAGTGGGCGCCGGCGCTGCGCCGGCGGGTGCGGCAGCTGGAGAAGGCGCGCGACGAGCTGGTGGAGACCCTGGGCCGCGAGCCCACGTCCGCCGAGCTCGCCGAGTACATGGGTATCACGGTGGTGGAGGCCGAGCGGCGGCTGCAGGAGGCGGGCACCCTCGCCGTGCTCTCGCTGGACGAGACGTTGGCGTTCGACGACGGCGAGACCACGTCCCTGGGCGACCGGGTGGCCGACGCCGACGCCGTCGACCCCGAGACGGAGAGCCAGCTGGCCGAGCGGCGCGAGGTGCTGGCCCGGGCCGTTGCCTCGCTGACGGAGCAGGAGCAGCTGGTGATCGCCCTCATCTACCAGGAGGGGCTGATCGCCAAGGAGGTCAGCGAGGTGCTGGGAGTCTCGCAGGCGCGGGTCTCTCAGGTACACAGCAAGGCGATCCTGCGGCTCAGGGGGAAGCTCTCGCGGATGAAGCGGGACCTCGTGTCGTGAGAAGCAGGTGAGACCGAAGGGGGAAGCCCATGGAGACGGTTGCCTATCTGCTGCTGGCCCTGGCGGTCATCGGGGCCCTGGCCTATGCCCTCTACCAGGTGAACGCCCGCCAGAAGCGCCTCATGGCTGAGCTGACCCGGCTTGAGCGGCTTACGGCCGAGGTGACGATGAGCGCCGAGGCCGTTTTGGACGAGGTGGACCAGCGGATCCAGCGGCTCAGCCAGCTGGCCGCAGAACTGGAGCACCGGACGGCGGCGCAGCTCAGGCCGCACACGGAGGCTGAGGCGGAAGTCTCAGCGCCGGCGCGGTCTCCGCTCGCGGTCTTGACTGCGGCCTCAGCCGGGACGACGACCGACGTTCCGACCATGGCTCCGACAGAGGCTCCGACAGAGGTTCCGACTCAGGCTCCGGCCCAAGCGCCGTCCCAGGTGCCCCCTCAGGCAGAAGAACCCGGGCCGGCGGCAGCCGCGGCCGAGCAGATGCCCGGCGCGCCCGACCGCTACGGCGACCTGCGAAAGGCGGTCTGGCGCCTGGCCGACGAGGGCCGGGACGCCGTGGAGATCGCGGCGGCGCTGGGCGTTCCCCGCGGGGAGGTCCTGCTGCTGCTCAACCTGCGCGGGAAGAAGGCGCCGCGCTAAAATCGGGTGCATTGGTGCGAAATCGGGTTGTAGAACGCCATAAGGCGCGCAGACCGGCCCCGGTTTCGCTTAATTCTTCTGGCGCATGATGCCATGCCATAGGTATCAGATCGAGGGGGTTGGGACGCAGATGAAGATTGACCGGCGTGATCTCACGGGCCTTTCCGGAACGCAGCGGCCCGGTTTGTCGCGGCCCGGTACCAGGGTGCAGCGCAGCGCCGAATCGTCGGGCGCCCAGCCGCCCGATCAGCTCTCGCTCTCCGACCGCACGGTGCAGGTGAGCGAACTGAAACCTGCCCTCTCTGCTCTGCCCGCTGCACGGGCGGACCTGGTGACGCGGCTGAAGGAGCAGATCGCCCGGGGTGAGTACCGGGTGGATCCCCATCGCTTGGCGGAAAGGTTGCTTCAGGCGGGGGTGATCGACGAGTGAGCACGTCAGCCCTGCTGAGGGAGATGATCGACCTCACCCGGCTCCAGGTGGAGCGGGTGATCAAGCGGGACCATCAGGGCCTCCTCGAGGGCGCCAGGCAGCAGGAGGCGCTGCTGTCCGCACTGCAGGACGCCGAGATCGACGGCACGACGGAGGAGCTTCGGGCGCTCTACGATGAGCTCGAGCGGGAGAAGACGAAGCTTCAGAGCCTGCTCGAGTCCGAGAGCCAGCGGGTGGACTTCCTGATGCGCCTCCTGCTGGGCGGCCCGGAGCAGAAGGGCGTGGGTTACCCGCCAAGCCTGAAGAAGCGTGCGGGCGGGCGCATGCTGAACAAGAAGACCTAGGGGGGAAGCGGCGGTGATTCGTGGAATCAGCTCAGGTTTCTACACGGCCACGCGGGCTTTGCAGTCCTCCCAGTGGGCAATGCACCTCCATCTGGAGAACATCGCCAGCGCCAACGACCCGAACTACACCCGCCGTTCCCTGGAGAACCGGGTGGATCCGTACGGCCGTCTGCCCGAGGTGGTGCGGCTGCGCGACCAGTTCGTCGACGACCAGTTCCGCCGGGCTCAGGCCAGCGCGGGCAACGCATCGACCCGGGCCGACATCATGGCCCGGGTGGAGGACATCTTCGGCGACCCCATCGAGGGCGGCCTCGGGCAGGCCATTCAGAACTTCTTCGACGCCTTCAAGGCGGTCTCGGAGGATCCGGCCGACGAGGTGGTTCGCATCGAGGCCATCGAGGCAGGCCGGCGCTTCGCCCAGCACATCCACGAGGCGATGACGCAGCTTACTCAGATTCGGAGCCAGGTGAACGAGCGCATCCGGGGTGCGGTGACGGAGATCAACTCCCACCTGGAGAACCTGCGCAACCTGAACAGCCGGATCGCCACCATGGTGGGTTCCTCAGACACGGCTGCAGACCTGATGGACCAGCGCGACTATGTGCTGGACGAGCTGGCCCGCCTCACCGGCGCCAGGGCCACCTACCTGGCCGACGGCACGGTGCGGGTGATGATCGGCTCGGTTCCCGCCGTGGACGGCACCGCCCTGAACCTGCTGGAGGTCGTGGACGGGGTCAATGGCCCCGAGGTGAAGTGGCAGGGGTTCTCGGTGCCGGCCTACTCCGGCGACGGCGTGCTGACGGCGCTGCTGCAGATGCGCAACGAGGACCTGAACGACGTGATTGCCACGATCGATACCCTGGCCAAGGACGTGGCCAAGGCCGTCAACGAGCAGCACAAGAAGGGCTACGACCTGGACGGCCAGCCGGGCGGGGACTTCTTCCTGATCCAGGAGATGGTACCCGGCGGCATCTACGTGCATCCGGATCTTGAGCCGAGGAAGATCGCGGCAGCTTCCAGCGCACCCGTGTTGGAGTCCGACGGTACCAACGCCGATATCATCTACCAGCTATCCAACGGGCTGAAGAACATCGCGGGCACGGACCCGCCTGTGGCGGACAAGAGTACCAGCCCGATTTCGCTCTACCGAAACCTGGTGGGGCTCATCGGCTCCCGGGGGAAGGCCGCCATTCAGGACAACGAGGTGGCGGAGGCGCACATCGAGGCCAGCCAGGAGCAGCGGTCGGCCAAGTGGGGCGTCTCCATCGACGAGGAGATGGCCCTCATGACGGCGGAGCAGAAGGCATACGCCGCCGTGGCCCGGGTGATGACGGTCCTGGACGAGATGCTGGAGACGCTGATCAACGCGGTGTCGTAGGGGTGATCGCATGCGCGTAACCAACTGGATGCTGACGAAGACGGCCATGCGGGAGCTTGAAGGGCTCCGTTCGGACTACGCCAAGGCGCAGAAGAAGGTCTACGGCCGTGCACTTGAGCGTCCGTCCGACGACCCGCAGCGGGTCGTCGAGGCGATCGACCTGACGGGGATGAAGGTGAAGCTGGAACGGGCGCAGCGGGCCGCCACCGACGCGAAGGAGTGGCTGTCCATCGCGGAGACGAGCCTGACTGCCATGGCGGAGGATCTGCAGGCTGTGCAGGAGACCATGGTTCAGTTTGGCTCCCCGGCCAACCAGGAGCCCACTGCACGTGAGAACCTGGCCCTTCAGATCGAGGGCCTGCGAGATGCGATCAAGCGGGAGATGAACGCACAGCACCGCGACCGTTACCTGTTCGCAGGCTGGGCGACGAACCAGCCGCCGTTCGTGGACGACGGCGCCGGTGGTGTGCAGTACAAGGGCAGCAACCACCACATTGAGCGGGAGATTGCGCCGGGGTACAAGGTGGCCATCAACGTGCCTGGCGACAAACTGCCGACGGGGATCATCGCCACGTTGACAAGGATTGCAGAGGAGATCCGGAACGGCAACGTCTCCGACGTGACGGGCAGCCTCTTTGACGAGGTAAAGAATGCTTCTGACGTCCTCCTGGCCCGGCGGTCTGAGGTCGGGATGGCGTATCAGCAGGTGGAGCAGTTCGAGGGTTACTCGCGAGATGGGCTGATCACGGTTGAGGAGCGACTGGGCGAGATCAGTGGCGGCGACGTCGCCGATGCGGTGATGCGGATGGTGGAGGCGCAGCAGGCGTACCAGGTCGCGCTCACGGCTTTCTCCATGGCTCTTCCAATGACCTTGATGGACTACATGTTCCGTTGATGTGACACAGAGGGGGCGTAGAGCAATGAAGGTTACAGCACCCGTCAGCGGCGCTGTGCCGGTCTCTGACCGGCCGATGACCTCTCGGGACAGTGTCGAGGCGGTCCAGCAGCAGGCGCAGGAGGAGCAGAAGAAGACCGTGCAGCCTCTGTCCAGCGAAGAGTCGGAGCGCCTGGCGGACAAGATGAACGCTGCGGCCGAGTTGTTCAACAAGGCCGTGGAGTTTAAGGTGTTTGAGGGCAACCGGATCATCATCCGCGTCGTCGACAAGACCACTGACGAGGTGCTGACCGAGTTCCCCCCCGAACGGCTCCTGGAGGCGCTGCGGTCGATGGAGCGCTCCCTTGGGATCCTGATCGACGAGAAGGTGTAAGGGGGCTGGCCGGATGAGCATCAAACTCAACGGCATCATCTCGGGGTTCGACACGGAAACGCTGATCTCATCGCTCATGGAGTTGGAGCGGGTCCGGGTCTACCGGCAGGAAGAGCGCCAGGAGCAGCTCGAGGCCAAGAAGAAGGCCTGGCAGCAGGTGCGCTCGGGACTGACAAGCATTCAGACCAAGCTGGACCAACTGCGCTTCCCGACACTGTTCCGTTCCCGCAAGGTCGAGCTGAGCGACAGCTCTGTGGCCACCGTGTCGGTGGACTCCGGGGCGGCGCAGAGCAGCTACACCCTGCGGGTGGTGAAGCTGGCTCAGAGCCACATGATCACCACCGGAGACGAGGCGCTGTACAAGGCGGCAGACGAGCAGTTGGGCTGGGCCGGCACCTTTGAGATCGGGACGAAAGACGGGGCCCTCGCGACGATTACCGTGGAGGCGACCGACACCCTGAGCTCGCTGGCGGCGAAGATCAACGAGGCGAACAGCGGCGTGATGGCCAACGTGGTCATGATCCGCGAGGGCAAGTTCCGCCTCATTCTCAGCGCGTCTCAGTCCGGTGCGGACAACGAGATCCGGCTCGCCAACGAGGTGGCGCAGCCCCCGGACGGTGAGCCGTACGAGAAGGGGTTCCTGGACGGCATCCTGGGCCTGACCGGGAGCAGCCGCCTGGAGCTTTCCGCGGCGCAGGACGCCGAGATCGAGGTAAACGGGCACTCGTACACCAGTTCCACCAACAACTTCGAGAACGTCCTGCCGGGTATCAAGATCACCGCAAAGAAGCTGACCGGCAGCGATCCCGTGTCGATGATCGTCTCGGCCGACACGGACAAGGTCGTGCAGGCGGTCAAGGACTGGGTCAACGCGGTCAACTCGCTTCAGGATCAGCTGAAGAACCTGACTGCGTATGACGCCGAGAAGAAGACGTCGTCTGTGCTCACTGGCGACAGCCTGGTCCGCAGCATCCAGTACTATCTCCGCGAGCCCTTCTCTGCGAAGGTGCTGGGCATGCCCGAGTCCATGAACATGCTCAGCCAGATCGGGGTCTCCACCGGCGCCTATGGATCTGCCAACTACGGCAAGATCGTCGTCGACGAGGCAAAGCTGAGGGAGGCAGTTCAGCGGGATCCCGAGGGCGTGGCGCGCCTTTTCGGGCTCAACGAAGAGGCCGTTACGAATGAGGCCGGCGTCGTGACCGAACCGGCGCACAAGGGCATCGCCGTCCAGATGAACGAGTACCTCAAGTCGCTTCTGGATTCCGACGGTGCGATTGGAACTCGTGAGGAGAGCCTGTCCAAGCAGATCGATCGCATCAAGGAGACCATAGAGCGCATCGAACTGCAGTTGGAGCAGCGCGAAAAGGTCCTCCAGCAGCAGTTCACCCGCATGGAAGAGGTCTTGTCCAAACTCCAGAGCCAGAACAACTACCTGACTGCGATGATCAAGTCCCTCTCCAGCAGTGACAAGTCATAGCGGGTGGAAACGGGGGTCGGAACGGTGAATGGGCTGAACCAGTATAAGTCGTACCAGGTTGAAACCGTCGCCCCTGAGGATCAGGTGGCCATGCTCTACGAGGGCGCCCAGCGTTTCATCGACAAGGCGGCGATGGCGCTGGAGAGCGGCAGGTACGACGAGGTCAGCGAGAACGTGGGCAAGGCGCAGCGCATCTTCGCCGAACTCTCCGGCGCCCTGAACTTCAACGCCGGTGAGATTGCCCGGAACCTGGAGCGGCTCTACGACTACTGGTCCTGGCGGCTGAGCCAGGGGTTGCTCAAGAAGGACGTCGAAGCCTTCCGCGAGGTGTCAGCCACGGTCGGCGACATGGCGACGGCATGGGCTGAGGCGGCCCGGCAGCTGCGCACCCAGCGGGGAGCCCGGGCCAGTGGATAGACTGGCACGCCTTCAGGAGGCGTATCGGCGGGCCCTTGAGGCCGGGGAAGGGATTCTGAAGGCGCTCCGCGAACCGCCGGGTGTGCCCGTGGTTGACCAGGTGGAGAGCCTGGTCAGCCAGCGCGAGGCCGCGGTGCGGGAGGCTGCCGAACTCTTTCAGGCCGGGGATCAGGCGTTGTTTGAACAGCAACTGCAGGCTCTGCTGGACCAGCAGCAGCTCTTGAGTGAGGAGATGCGCCGGTTCATGGACGAACTGGCCGGCGTCTCGCAGTCGGCGGCGCAGATGAAGTCTACGGTCCGCAGTGCCCGGCAGATGTTGAATGCCGGGCGGCGCGGGCGGATGCTGGATCAGAGGCTCTAGCCCGGTCAAGGCCGAACGGGCGAGCACGACAGCGATTGCTCGTGAAATCGAGCCGGAACGGGCGGCAACGGCACGTGTCCGTGGTTAAGCCCAGGCCTCAATATACACAGTCATAGAGTGTCTACCCAGACGGCGGCACTGGGCCGGCCGGCAGGGATGAAGCCGACCGTCTGGGTGGAGCAAGCACATAAAGGGCAAGGAGGCTACTTACGTGCGGATCAACACGAACATGGCTGCGCTGAACGCCTGGCGGTCGATGACCGTCAACACCAGCAGCATGACCAAGTCCCTGGAGAAGCTTTCCTCCGGCTACCGGGTCAACCGGGCGGCCGACGACGCCGCCGGCCTGGCGGTTTCGGAGAAGATGCGGGCGCAGATCCGGGGCCTGAACATGGCGATCCGGAACGCCCAGGACGGCGTCTCGCTGGTGCAGACCGCCGAGGGCGGCGCCCAGAAGATCCAGGACATGCTGCAGCGCATGCGGGAGCTGGCCGTGCAGGCCAGCAGCGGCACGCTGCAGAAGAGCGACAAGGATCTCCTGCAGAAGGAGTTCAAGCAGCTGCAGCAGGAGATCACCCGAACCGCGAAGTCCTCGAAGTTCAACGACATTCCTCTTGCCTCCGTGATCAATGGAGTCACGGACGGCACCGCGTTCCCTCCGCCCAATGCTGGCGACGAGTTTGAGGACTATGCGACGAAGTCCATTTCCATCCAGGTCGGCCCCGGCGCTACCGACCAGGACAAGATCGACGTAACCGTCGCGGATCTCCGCGCTGAAGTGCTGGGTGTTGCGGTAGAGTGGGAAGTCGGGAACGAGACGTTCTACGCCATTTCCGATCTCGATATCTCCGCTCAGGCTGAGTACGATACCGACGGCGACCTGACCAAGTATGCAGGCGCTGAAGTCGCCATCAAGGTCATCGACTCCGCGCTGACCAAGCTCAGCGAGATTCGTGCCACTTTCGGTGCGGTGCAGAACCGCCTTGAGGCCGCCATCGAGACCTTGCAGATCCAGTCGGAGAACCTGACGGCGGCCGAGAGCCGGATCCGCGACGTCGACATGGCGCAGGAGATGGCCACGTTCACCAAGTACCAGATCCTGCAGCAGGCCTCGACCGCGATGCTGGCCCAGGCCAACCAGTCCACGCAGGCGATCCTCTCCCTGCTGCGGTAGGTTTCGACCAGAGGGGTACAGCCTGTCCGTAGCCGGGTAGTTCCTGATTGACCCCAAGGATGCACGAACACGGAAAGCAAGGAGGCTACTGACGTGCGGATCAACACGAACATGGCTGCGCTGAACGCGTGGCGGTCGATGACCGTCAACAACAACGCCATGACCAAGTCCCTGGAGAAGCTCTCCTCCGGCTACCGGGTCAACCGGGCGGCCGACGACGCTGCCGGTCTCGCAGTTTCGGAGAAGATGCGGGCGCAGATTCGGGGCCTGAACATGGCGATCCGGAACGCCCAGGACGGCGTCTCGCTGGTGCAGACCGCCGAGGGCGGCGCCCAGAAGATCCAGGACATGCTGCAGCGCATGCGGGAGCTGGCGGTTCAGGCGAACAGCGGCACGCTGCAGGACTCGGACAAGCAGCTCCTCCAGAAGGAGTTCAGTCAGCTGCAGGAGGAGATCACCCGGACCGCGCAGACGACGAAGTTCAACGAGATTGCTCTGGCCCAGGTGTTCCAGGCTGACGGTGTCACGCCGATTACGACGCCTGGTGGAACGGCGACCATCAGCATCCAGGTGGGCCCGGGGGCCACTGACCAGGACAAGATCTCCATCACGATCTCTGACCTCCGCGCAGAGATGCTGGGCAAGACCACTGGCGGGAACTTCAAGTCCATTAAGGATCTGAACATCTCAACTCCGGTTGAGTACGACACCGATGGTACGACAGTCAAGACCCCTGCTGGGGCCGAGACGGCGATTCAGGTGATCGATGAGGCGCTGACCACGCTGAGCAAGGTCCGTGCGGACTTCGGTGCGGTGCAGAACCGGCTCGAGGCTGCCATCGAGACCCTGCAGATCCAGTCGGAGAACCTGACGGCGGCCGAGAGCCGGATCCGCGACGTCGACATGGCGCAGGAGATGGCCACCTTCACGAAGTACCAGATCCTGCAGCAGGCCTCGACGGCCATGCTGGCCCAGGCCAACCAGTCCACCCAGGCCATTCTGTCGCTGCTGCGGTAAGCGTGGACCGCCTGGTTGGGCCTTGCCATGCGCAGACTTGACCGGGCAGTCCATGACTCACAACAGGCGGCAGCGAACCGACTGAACGTTCGCTCCGCATCCCACTGCGATTGAGCACGCAAAGCAAGGAGGCTACTGACGTGCGTATCAACACGAACATGGCTGCGCTGAACGCGTGGCGTTCGATGACGGTGAACACCAACAGCATGACCAAGTCCCTGGAGAAGCTCTCCTCGGGCTACCGGGTCAACCGGGCGGCCGACGACGCCGCCGGCCTGGCGGTATCGGAGAAGATGCGGGCGCAGATCCGGGGCCTGAACATGGCCATCCGGAACGCCCAGGACGGCGTCTCGCTGGTGCAGACGGCTGAGGGCGGCGCCCAGAAGATCCAGGACATGCTGCAGCGCATGCGCGAGCTGGCCGTTCAGGCCAACAGCGGCACGCTGCAGGCATCTGACAAGGAGTTGCTGCAGAAGGAGTTCGCCCAGCTGCAGGCGGAGATCACGCGGACCGCGGAGACCTCGAAGTTCAACGAGATCGCCCTCGCCTCCGGCGTTGTGGCGGTTGACGGCAACGGCAAGATGCAGGCCGACGCCAGCGGCAAGTTCAGCGCGGTCAAGACGACGACGACCATCTCCATTCAGGTCGGTCCTGGTGCGACGACGCAGGACAAGATCGACGTTACGGTGGCCGACCTGCGCGCGGGCGTCCTCGGCCTCATCGAGCCGGATGGCACCGGTGAGAAGTTCACCGCCATTTCCGATCTGAACATCTCGACGGATGCCGAGACCGCGATCAAGGTCATCGACAAGGCGCTGACGACGCTCAGCGAGACGCGCGCCACGTTCGGTGCGGTTCAGAACCGCCTCGAGGCTGCGATCGAGACCCTGCAGATCCAGGCCGAGAACCTGACCTCTGCTGAGAGCCGCATCCGCGACGTCGACATGGCGCAGGAGATGGCCACGTTCACCAAGTACCAGATCCTGCAGCAGGCCTCGACGGCGATGCTGGCGCAGGCCAACCAGTCCACCCAGGCCATCCTGTCGCTGCTGCGTTAGATCTGGGCGCGCAAGCCCCGATCCCGGCGGCGCCCTCGCCGCCGTAGCGTAAGGAAAGGCCAGCGATACGTCCGGGGCCGGCGTTTTCACCGATCGATGTCCCACCGGATGCGGGACCCACAGAGAAGTTAGTGCGTAGGCAAGGAGGCCACTCACATGCGCATCAACACGAACATGGCTGCGCTGAATGCCTGGCGGTCGATGACCGTCAACAACAGCGCCATGACCAAGTCTCTCGAGAAGCTCTCCTCGGGCTACCGGGTCAACCGGGCGGCCGACGACGCCGCCGGTCTGGCGGTTTCGGAGAAAATGCGGGCGCAGATCCGGGGCCTGAATATGGCGATCCGCAACGCTCAGGACGGTGTCTCCCTGGTGCAGACCGCCGAGGGCGGCGCCCAGAAGATCCAGGACATGCTGCAGCGCATGCGCGAGCTGGCGGTCCAGGCGAACAGTGGCACGCTGCAGGGCAGTGACAAGGAGCTGCTCCAGAAGGAGTTTGAGCAGCTGCAGAAGGAGATTAACCGGACAGCTCAGACTACGAAGTTCAACGAGATTGACCTCGCCCAGGTGTTTGACGAGGATGGCGACCCCATCACTGCTCCTGGCACGACGGCCAAGATCAGCATTCAGGTCGGCCCTGGTGCGACGAATCAGGACAAGATCGAGATCACGATTACCGACCTCCGGGCAGACATTCTCGGCCTGACGGAAGTTGACAACACCGACCCAGGCAACCCAACAACTACCTTTACCTCCGTCATGAGTCTCAACATCTCCACGGGAGCCGAAACGGCGATCAAGGTTATCGACGCTGCGCTGACCACGCTGAGCGCGACCCGCGCCGACTTCGGTGCCATCCAGAACCGCCTGGAGGCCGCCATCGAGACCCTGCAGATCCAGTCCGAAAACCTGACAGCCGCCGAGAGCCGCATCCGCGACGTCGACATGGCGCAGGAGATGGCCACGTTCACCAAGTACCAGATCCTGCAGCAGGCGTCGACGGCCATGCTCGCCCAGGCCAACCAATCGACCCAGGCCATTCTTTCCCTGCTGCGGTAGGCGGCAAGATCGCATACCGGGGACGCCGTCCCCCCGGACGGGGGGACGGCGCCTTTGCAGCAGCGCACTGAGGAGGGAGTCTCTTGGATTTCGCAACGATCGGCGGGCTGCTCTTCGCCATCAGCGCCATCGCGGTGGGTGCCTATCTGGAGCACGTGACCCTCCGTTCACTGCTCGGCCCCAGCGCCTTCCTGATCGTCGTCTGCGGCTCCATCGGTGCCACGATCATCTCTCACTCCGTTGAGGACCTCAAGGAGGTTCCCCGGGGTCTCAAGATGGCCTTCTCGCCGCCGAAGCGCGACTACCAGGGGATGATCGACCTCCTCGTCGGGCTGGCCGAGAAGGCCCGCCGGAATGGTCTGCTCTCCCTGCAGGAGGACGCCGACCAGGCCGACAACCCCATCGTGAAGCGGGGGCTGACCATGGCCGTGGACGGCGCCGATCCCGACCAGGTGGTCCAGGTCATGGAGGCGATGAGCGAGCAGCAGGCCAACCAGATCAACCGGGGAGCCGCAGTCTTCGAGACCGCCGGCGGTTTTGCGCCCACCCTGGGCATCATGGGTACCGTGATGGGCCTGATCACCATCATGGGCAAACTGAGCGAGCCCGACACCCTGGGTCCGGCCATCGCAGTCGCCTTCCTGGCCACGCTCTATGGCCTCGGATCGGCCAACCTCTTCTTCCTGCCCATGGGCTCGAAGATCAAGGCCATCGGGAAGCAACAGACCCACTTTAATGAGATGATCATCGTGGGTATCGAAGGCATTCAGGCCGGTGAGAACCCGCGCAACCTGCGCGAGAAGCTCTCCATCTACCTGCCCGGCTCAGACGGCAAGCGTGCGAGATCTACTGCGGGCGCTCCCGCTCAGGAAGGGGCATAGTTAGATGGCCCGGACGAGGAAGGCTTCGGTAGAAGAGCACGGAGGAGGAGGCGGAGGTCACGGCGGCGGTACCAATCGCTGGATGGTTTCCTACGCCGACTTCATGACCCTCATGTTCATCGTGTTCGTGGTCTTCTTCTCCTTCGCCCGTGTGGACGTAGGCAAGTACGAGAGCCTGGCCCGGTCCCTCAACCAGGCCCTGGGGGTGGTTGGGCCGGACATTCCGCCGCTGCCCGCCCGCGGCCAGGAGGGGACCGCCATGCCGATCATCTTACCGGAACGGCCGGGTAGCCTGCCGGATGTTCCGGACTGGCCGGCGCACCTCATCGCACCACCCGAAGAGGAACCGACTGAGACCGCGCCTGCCCCACCGGTTGAGCCGCCGCCTGGCGACGCGCAGCCGGCGGAGGCGTCCACGGGCGTCTGGACTGCTCCTGAGTCCGGATCCTCCGTTGTGGCAGCCGACCCCATGGCAGACGTGGCCGAGGTCTTCCAGGGTATGCCGGGTGTGCAGACCGGTCTGCTCTCCGTCGCCCTGGAGGAGCGCGGGATCGTCCTGAGCGTTGCTGGCAGCCTCCTCTTCGAGCCGGGGGAGTTCACGATCCGGCCCGAAGCCCACGCAACTCTGAATGAGATCGCCGACAAGCTTGTCGGTGTGGAGCTTCCCATCATGGTGAACGGAACGGCTGACGCCACCCAGGATCCCGGCAGTGCAGAGGCGTTTGAGCTGGCTGCCCTGCGGGCGGGCGCCGTGGTGCGCTACTTCACGGAGAACAGGGGTCTCCCGGGTGGCAACTTCGTCTACTTCGGGTACGGAGACGGCCAGACTGCGTCCGACAGGGTCACCATCGTCATCGCGCGGAAGGTGCAGTAACCCCGAGTGGTGGTCATGCTGAGGGCTTCCCCCCCATATCCTCCTATGAGCCCGTCCACGGGCGCCACAGGGGGGAGCCTGCGTTGGAATGGAAGTCCGCCCTTGCGACGTTCGCCCTCATCTTCCTCGCCGAGCTCGGCGACAAGACCCAGCTCATGGTCATGAGCCTCTCCGCTCGCTCCAAGGCTCCGCACATGATCTTCCTCGGCGCGGCAGCGGCGCTGATCGCGTCGTCCCTGATCGCCGTTGTGGCGGGCGACAGCTTTCTTCGCCACATCCCGATCCGGTACATCCGCCTCGGCACAGGGGCGATGTTCGTGATGCTCGGCGGGATGCTCATCTTCCGCTCCATCCGCTGACCAGCGGCCGCCCCCCCGGGCGGCCGTTCGGGTTTCGCCGGCCGCGAACTTCTCACCCCTCCCCAGCGTCTCCCTTACGAAGGGGTGATTGCAGCAGTGAACAAGCTCATCGGCATCATCCTGGTTCTCATTGGCCTTCTGGCCCTGTTCCGGTTCAGCATGTCCAGCGCCGGGCTCTTCCTGATCATCGCCGCGGCGCTTGCTCTCGCGGTGAACGCCGGCTGGCTCGGCCGCGGTGCCTACGCCGCTGCCGTGGTTTTTGTGCTGCTCGCCTTTGCCGGGTTTGCGCTGCGCACAGTTGTCTTCGGCCTCGCCATGCTGTTCAAGCTGGCGCCGATCATCCTGCTCGTGCTCGGCATCTACTACGTGTACAAGGCCTTCGTCAGCTAGGGGGTGCTGCTGTGAACGTCGCACAGGTTCAACAGGCGGTCGACGTCTGGGCGCTGAAGAAGATGCTGAACGTCGCCCGGGGCCAGGTGCAGCAGATCCTTCAGTCCGCCCCGGTCAGCCTGGAGCCCCACAAGGGCACCATGATCGACGTGCGGGTGTGACATGGCGATCACGCTTTTCACCGGCCCCGCCCGTTCCGGAAAGACGGCTGCGCTCCGCGACCGCTATCTCGCCTGGCTCCGGGACGGCGTGCGTTCAGACCAGATCCTCATCCTCACCCACGGGGCGGGCCAAGCTGCCCCGTGGCTGCGCGGCCTCGATCTGCCGGCATCCGGCCCGATCGAGGCCCACGACTTCTACGGCTTCATCCGCCAGGAGCTCACGCTCCACTGGCCGGCCGTGCAGGCGGTGGTGCCCGCCGCCCGGCAGTGGCTGGCCCCTTCTTTCATGCCCCTCACCGTGGAGCGCCACATGCTCCGGGCCCTGCTGGAACCCCACATGGCCCTCTTCGGCGACGTGGTGAAGGCCAGGCCGGACCGGCTGGCGCTGCAGATCCTCGCCCGCATCGACCGGGTCGCTGCCGGTGCCGGACTCGGTCCCGAGCAGGCCGTGCTCCGCCTGGCCGGGGCAGACCGGCCGGAGAGGCGGCTGCTCTACGGCCAGGTGGCCGCGCTGCTGGACGAGCACCGCAGCCGGTGCCTGAAGGCTGGCCTGCTGGACTACGGCCTCGCACTCACTCTCTTCACCGACGGTCTGCTGGCCGACGCAGGGTACCGGCGCGACCTCGCAGCCCGCTTCCGCCGGCTGCTGGCGGACGACCTGGACGAGGCGGTCCCCGTTGAGCTGGACTTTGTCGCCGCTCTGGCGGCGGCGGTGGAGGAGGCCGCCCTCGCCGTTGATCCTGAGGGGGGACACGAGTTCCTCCGGGGCGCAGATCCCTCCGGCGTCCTGACACGCTTCCCGGGAGCGGCCACCGTCCCCCTGCCGGATCCGGCCCCGGACCTGCCTGCACGGTTGGCCGCACTGGGACTTGCGCGGCCTGCCCGCCACGAGCCCGACGCCGCGCCCGGCCATCCCGACCTGAGCGCAGAGTTCTGGGGCGACATGGTGGTGCAAGTGGCCGGTACCGTGGCAGACCTGGTGGCCGGCGGCGCAGACCCGGGGGAAATTGCCGTGATCGCACCGCGGGTGGACAACCTCCTGGCGGCAACGCTGGGCCGCTCCCTGGCTGAACGGGGCGTCCCGCTGCAGCCCCTGGTCCCCACCCGCAGACTGCTGGACGAGCCAGCGGTGCGAACGATTGTAGCTCTCGCCGGGCTGGCGGTGCCCGCGTGGCGGCCGCCCTGGCCATCGGCCGGACCCTTCAGCGATGCGGTCCGGCTTCTCCTCGGCCTGGACCCTGCTGCCGCGGCCCGGCTGGGAGAGGTGCTCTGGCAGGCCGGCGACGCGCTCCCCGATCCCGAAGGCCATCCCGCACCCTACCGCCGCCTGCACGCCTGGCTGCTGGCCGCCCGGCGCAGGTCGTGGCAGCCCGACGCCTTCGTCCGGTCCGTGCTCCTGGAGCTGCTGCTGCCCCTGCGGCCTGCGCTGCAGCAGGAGGCGGTGCGCGCTTGCCTCCAGCTGCTCAGGGCAGCCGCCGACTTCCGCCTGGCCGCCGACCGTCTGGGGGGCGGCGCGCTCGGCGCGTCCTATCGGCCGCTGCTCACTGAGGCCGCCGAACCCCTGCTGCCGGCGTTGGACGTTCCCGACGGCTCCGCGGTCATCCTGACCACGCCCCGTGACTTCCTCGCCCGCAGGCTCACCGTCGGCGTGCAGGTCTGGCTGGATGTCACGTCCCCCGGATGGCTGCCCAGCGGCGTCTCCGAGATCGCGAACCCCCACGTTCTGGCGCCCGGATGGCCCGAAGGGGCGGCCTGGACCGATGCCGACACCGCAGCCGTGCGGGAGCAGGCCCTCGGCCGCACGGTGCGGGCGCTGCTGCGCCGCTGCAGCGGGCCGGTGATCACCGCCGCCGCGGCGCTGAGCCCATGGGTCCAGGAGCAGGAAGGGGGACTGTGGGGATGAGCTTTGTGCTGCGGCCCGACCAGGCCCGGGTTGCAGAGTACCGGGGAGGCTACATGGCTGTGCCGGCAGTGCCCGGGGCCGGCAAGACGACAGTTCTGGCCTACCTGGCAGCCGACCTCATCGCCGCCGGACTGCCCAGCCCGGGCCGGGTCCTGATCGTCACCTACACCAACTCCGCCGTGGGCAACTTCAAGGGCCGTATCGGCGGCTTCCTGGAGGCCCGGGGGCTTCCCCGCGCTGGGTACGAGGTGCGCACCATCCACTCGCTGGCGGTGCAGATCGTGCGGGAGCGGCCGGAGGCGATCGGCTGGCCGGACACCTTCGCGGTGCTGGACGAGGTACGCCGCGGGGCGCTGCTCAGTTCGCTCACCCGGCGCTGGATCGCCGGTCACCGTGAGGAATGGGAGGTGCTGGTGCGGGCAGGCGAGGACCGGCGGCAGGAGGCGCTCGCCCAGTGGGCCGAGCGGACCCAGTCCCTGATGGGTCGGCTGATCCAGGCCTTCAAGGCCCGGCGGCTGTCGCCGGAAGACGCCCTGGCGCTCACACGCCCGTTGCCGGAGCATCTGCCGCTTCGCTGGGCGGCGGAGGTCTACCAGGAGTACCAGCGCTCCCTCGCCCGGGAGGGGCTGGCCGACTTCGACGACCTGATGCTCGGCGCCTACCGGCTGCTCTCGGGGGAGCAAGACCTCCTGCAACGGCTCAGAAAGCGCTGGACCTACATCTTCGAGGACGAGGCGCAGGACTCGTACCGGCTTCAGGAACAGGTCCTCCGCCTCCTGGCGGGGCCGGGGGGCAACCTGGTCCGCGTCGGCGACGCCAACCAGGCGATCATGGGCAGCTTTACCACCGCCGAGCCGGACCTCTTCCGCCGCTTTGTGTGCGAGCCGGGTGTGGTGGTCCGGCCCCTCACCATGGCCGGCCGCTCCAGTCGGGAGATCATTGGCATGGCGAACGAGCTGGTGCGCTGGACACGGGAAGAGCACCCGGAGCCGGGGTGCCGGGACGCCCTGGAGGCCCAGTGGATCGAGCCGGTGCCTCCCGGCGGCGGCCAGTCCAACCCGGAGCCCGGCGGCCGGCGGGTCGTCTTCCGGGCTTTCGACACCTACCGGGGTGAGCTTGAGGCGCTCGCCCGCATGGCCGCCCGCTCGGTTCGGGAACATCCCGGCGCAACGGTGGGCGTGTTGCTGCCCACCAACGCCATGGTGGACGAGTTGCTGGCCGAGCTGCGCACTCTCGGCGCCCCGTCCGCGGCCGTGGGACGCACGGCGCCCATGGATCGGCTCCGGCTCGCTTCCGACCTGCTGGCCGCGCTGGCCTTCCTCGCCGTCCCCCACCTGCCGGAGCGGCGTGCGGCCGCGTCGGGGTTGGAGCCTCACCTTGACGGCTGGCTTGGTGCGGCCTCCCTGCCGGCAGACGAGCTGCTGCTGCGGATGGCCGCAGACCTCGGCCTTTCCGGGGAGGACCTTGCGCTGGCGCAGTACCTGGCCCTGCGGGCCCGGCGGCTGCTGGAGGAGGAGCCGCTGTATGGCCTGGCTGACGTCGCCCGCGAGCTGGCAGCCGGGCTGGCGACTTCGGGCTGGCTGGCCGAGGCGCTGTACGACCGAAAGGGGTTCGAACCCCATCCCGGCGTGGTCTACGTGACCACCTGTCACTCGGCCAAGGGGCTGGAGTGGGACACCGTCTACGTGGGCGGCCTCACCCGCACCCAGTTCCCCGGCGCGGTGACCGACTGGTCCCCCGCAGAGCTCCGTTTCCTCCCCGAGAGCCAGGCTAACCCCGAGGCGGCGGCGGTGGCGCTTCTCGAGCGGCTCACAGCCGGGGACGCCGCGGGCCCCGCCGGCTGCGGCGATCCGGCGGCAGACGCCAAGCGGGAGCAGATTGCCGAGCGGCTGCGCCTCCTCTACGTGGCCATCACCCGGGCCAGGTGCAACCTGCTGCTCTCTTTCCACCGCGAGAACCGGCGGGGGCGGAAGGCCCTGCCCAGCCCGGCGCTTGTGCACCTGAGCACGTTTGCGTCGAATGCGAGGTGACTGGCTCATGGCGTCGATCCCACACCGGCCTCTGGCAGAGCGATACCTGAGCGCACTGGCCCTGCGGCTTTTCACCGAGTGCCCCCTGCGCTTCCGGCGCCGGTACGTTGAGGGCCTCTACCTTGGCGGAATGGCAGACGACCCGGAAGAGCAGAGGGCGCTGCTCCAGGGCGAGCGGTTCCACCTCATGGCCCGCCGCTACTACGCTGGCCTGGAACCGGGCACCTTGGGCGACGCCCGAGACCGGGCTGAGTTGATGGGCTGGCTCGAGCAGCTCAAGCGCTACCTCCCGCGGGACCCGGTGATGGCCTGTTACCCGGAGCTGGAACTGCGGTTGACCCAGCCCGCCCTGCGCCTCATGGCCAAGTTCGACCTGCTCACCGTGCACCCCGACGGAACCGCGACCATCTACGACTGGAAGACCCTGAGGCGCATGCCCGCACAGGAGCGGCTGGCCGAGGCGTTCCAGACGGTGGTGTACCGCTACGTGCTCTGTGCGGCCGGTGGCGCCTACGCCCCCGGGAGACGGTTCGAACCGGAGCGGGTAACGATGGTCTACTGGAACCCGCTGAAGGGCGGCCGGGAGGAGCGGTTCCCGTACAGCGCGTCCCAGTTCGACGCCGACGGCGAGCGGCTGCGCCGGCTGGCGGCGGAGATTCTGGCCACACCGCCCGACGGTTTCCTGCCTACCGGCGACGAGCGCATTTGCGCCCGCTGCGAGTACCGGCCCCTCTGCCACGGCCAGGCGGCGTGCGGGACGGATGACGGGGGGGCGGAGGACTGGCCCGTGGAGGAGGAGGTGCCGGAGGAGGCCTTCGCCGGCGAGGATCTGGCCGACCTGCCGCTGCCGTGACTTGAAGCACAGTACGTGAAAGTGGGCTGGACGCGGGGTCCAGCCCACTGTTGATCGGTCACCGGTTACACCCTGAAGTTCCCCACCTGCTCCTTCAGCCCGGCGGCAATCCTGTTCAGGCTCTCTGCGTGACTGGCCACGCCGTCGGCCACGGCGGCCAGTTCCTCGATCGAGGCGGAGACCTGCTCCGCTGCGGCGGCGTTCTGCTGAGCGGCGTCCACGATGGCCGTGACGGTCGACAGCGCATCGTTGGCGTTCGCGGCCATCTCCTCGGTGGCGGCGGAGTTCTCTGCCGTGATGGCGGCGAAGCCCTCGAAGGCCCGCACGGCCACGTCCACCTCCCGCTGGAGCCTGGCGGCGCCGTCAGCCACCTGGCGGACGTCCGCCGCCGCACGGGTGACCGTCTGCAGGATCTGCTCCAGCTGCTCTCCGGCCCGGTTGGCGAGGCGGCCCCCCTGCTCAACCTCTGCGGAGCCTTCCGCCATGGACTCCACCACCTGGGTCGTGCGGCCCTGAATCTGCGCGATCAGGGCGCTGATTTCCTTCGCGGACGACGCCGACCGCTCTGCGAGCCGCCGAACCTCCTCGGCGACCACGGCGAAGCCCCTCCCGTGCTCGCCGGCGCGGGCCGCCTCGATGGCCGCATTCAGCGCCAGCAGGTTGGTCTGGTCCGCAATCTCCGAGATCACGGCCGTGATCTGGCCGATCTGTCTGGACGCCTCCTCCAGCTCGCCCATCCGGGCGGTGGACTCGCCCACGACCTCCCGGATCCGGGCCACCGACTGGACCATCTCGTGAACCGCGCCGGCGCCCTCAGTGGCGATGCGGGCCGCCTCCTGGGCGCTGCCCGCCACCTGGCCGGCCTGTGCCGTCATCTGGCTGATGGACTCGGCTGCACGGTGCAGCAGCGCAGACGCCTCCTCCAGGTCGGTCGAGGAGCGACTGGCCCCCGAGGCGATCTGTCGGATGGACTCGCGCAGCCCCTGGATGACGGAGTCGATGTCCCGTGCTGCGGCGGCCTGCTGCGAGGTGCCCTCCGCGACCACGGTGACGGCCCGCGCCGCATCCTGTGCTGCCGTCGCGGCCTGGCTTGCGGCGGACGACAGGTCGCCGGAGACCTGAAGGCCCGACTGCACGGTCCCCTGCAGGCGCACGACCAGATCCCGCAGGAACCCGACCATCTGGTTGAAGCTGCCGGCCATGTCCGCCAGCTCATCCCGTCCCCTGACCTTCTCCAGCGCCCGGGTCAGATCGGCGCTCAGGTCGCCGGACGCCAGGCGCCGGGCCGCGTGCGCCAGCGCCTCCACCGGCTTCGTGATGTTGCGGCCCACCAGGTAGGAGATCGCGAGCCCGAGGAGCACGGCCAGCGCCGCCGCACCCAGGGTGACCAGCCTGGTCAGCTGAACGGCCTCTTCCGCATCCCGGGAGGTCTGCTTCACGCTCATCTGATGGTGCTCCAGCAGGCCGGCCAGGGCCTCGCTGTAGTTGGTCCGCACCGTCTGGAGCGAACGGCTCATCCAGGTGATCTCAGACTGCTGAAAGCTGGTGCGCCTGAAGATCGGCTCGGCAAACGCGGCAAACTCGGTGAAGCGCTTCTCGACGTTGCCGAGCAACTCGGAAGCCTGTCCGTCCCCTGCGGCAGCGGCTGCGAGGCCCTGCAGCGTGTCGCTCACCTGGAGGCTGGTCTCCTCAAACGCCTGTCTATGGGTGGCGTCGACGGTGGCGGTGTAGGCGGAGACGGCGTAGGCCAGTTCGATCAGGTCGCGCTCCAGTTCCTGTACCTCCAGCATCCGCGCCATGGCTTGCTCCTTGGCCGCGTTGGCTTGCTGTACCTTCTGCAGTCCCCAGTTGCCCACCAGCGCGACGAGTGCCGTGAGGGCGATCAGCAAGATCGAGAGGCCGAACAGGCGCCGCTGGACCGTCCACTTCATCCACCAATACTCCTTTCGCCCGACCCGGCATGAGCCGGGAACCGCAAATCGGGTAAGACCAGTATAGTGTTAATGGTTAACCGTTTCAAGTTTGTTACACCTATCACGACTGGGATCCAGGTACTGCCGCAGACCGTCACGGTCCAGGAGTGGCAACCGTCTATACAAGGGAATGCATACAAGCGCCAGGAAACGGAGGGAACCGCAGTGGAACGTGCTGGAGCTTTTCAGTTGAAGGGTCCTGTGACCCTGGTCGGCCCGGAACTGCGGGTGGGCGATGTCGCCCCGGCTTTCACAGCCGTGGGCAATGATCTCACCACGGTGGATTCGAAGGCGTTCGCGGGCAAGGTGCGCATCATCTCCTCGGTGCCTTCGTTGGATACCGGCGTCTGCGACACCCAGACCCGCAAGTTCAACGAGGCGGCCGCCAGCCTCGGGGACGGCGCTGTGGTGCTGACCATCTCCTGCGACCTGCCCTTTGCGCAGAAGCGCTGGTGCGGCAACGCCGGCGTCGACCGGGTGATCACGCTGTCGGACTACCGCGACCACGCCTTCGGCAAGGCCTACGGCACCTACATCAAGGAACTGGCCCTGTGCTCGCGCGCGGTGTTCGTGGTGGACCGCAACGACCGCATCGTCCACGTGGAGTACGTGCCCGTCGCCGGGCAGGAGCCCAACTACGATGCTGCCCTGGAGGCGGCGCGCGCTGCGCTGTAGGCGAACTGTACCCAACAACACGAACAGGGCCGCCCCCCGAAGGGGTCGGCCCTGTTTGACTTCTCTTCTCTCAGTCCCCGCCCACACTCAGGTCCGGCTCCACGTGAACCTGCACCCTGCCCACGTCGGCACGGCTCGTCAGCGCGCGCTCCACCCGGTCGGCCACGGCGTGCGCCTCCACGACGCTCAGGTGCTGCGGCACCAGGACGGTGACATCCACGGCAACGCTGTTGCCCAGCAGCCGGGCCCGGAGGTCCTGGACGCCCGTGACCCCGTCGATGCCGGTGATGACGCCCTGCAGCTCGGTGATGCGCTCCCTGTCGTCGAACCCGTCCATCAGCATGTGCGCGGCGCCGGAGCCGATGGACCAGGCGGTTCTGGCGACGAGCACCGCCACGGCCAGACCGGCCAGCGGGTCCGCCCAGTTCCAGCCCAGGTTGCTGCCCAGGATGCCTGCGGCCGCTCCCAGGCTGATCAGCGCATCGGAGAGGTGGTCATACGCGGCCGACTCCAGGGCGGTGCTGCCGCACCGCCGCGCCAGCCGCAGGTTGTAGGCGTAGACGGTCAGCAGTAGCGCGGCGGAACCCAGTGCGACCCAGAGGGCCCAGCCCGCAGGCGCCTTGCGCGCGGGCGCCACCAGCGAGAGGACGGCGCTGCGCCCCACCTCCAGGCTGGCGAGTCCCATGATCGTCGCCACCACCAGGGAGGCAACCCCCTCGGCCCGGGCATGGCCGTAGCGGTGTTCCTCATCGGCCGGCCGCTGCGCGATCTTCAGCCCCAGCAGTACGGCGATGGACCCCAGGACATCTGTGGCGTTGTTCACGCCGTCGGCGGTGATGGCCTGCGAGCCCGCAAGCCAGCCGACGGACACCTTTGCGGCGGTGAGAAGGCAGTACGTGGCGATGCTCAGCCAGGCACCCTTCTGACCTTGCGATTGCGGGGCCGGATTCGTCTCTACCACCGCGCGTTCCCCCAGTCTGTGCGCATGGCCAGGGGTTTCCCTTCGGCCAAAAAGTTTCGGGAAGGAAACACCGCATAGACGACGCAAGACCCGCACCGCCTTGCGGCGGCGCAGGTCTTTGCCATCCCGTATGCAAATGGTAGCATGCGCACGGCGGTCCTGACAACAGAAGCGACTGGAAATGGGGCAAAGTGACCGGGCCTTTGGTGCTATGCGGCTACGGTGTGGCGGGCTCCTCGCCCGACTGCTCGTCGTCGCATTCGCACTCGCTGTCCAGCATGTGCTCCATGGCGCCGGTGGTGACGCAGAGAATGCGCGCAGGCTGGGGGCCGCAGTTCTCCACCCGGTGCGGGATGTACCCGTTCCAGTGGAGCGAGTCTCCCTCCCCGAGGATCAGTTCCTCATCACCCTGCCGGTAGCGCACGGAGCCCTGCAGCACCAGGTGGCACTCCTCGCCCTCGTGGGCGTGGTTGTCACCGCCGGTGGCGGCGCCGGGAGCCAGTTCGATCAGCATCATCTTCAGGCTCCGGCCCGGAGCCGAGAGCAGCTGCACGCTCAGCCCCTCGCTCCCCAGCGAGTAACCCTGCCGCTCGCCCACCCGTACGACGTGGGCCCGTTCCTCCTGGGAGATGAGCAGCAGGGCCACGGGCACGCCGAGCCCGGCGGAGAGCCGGTCGAGGGCCTGGAGCGAGGGTGAAGCCTTGTCGTTCTCCAACTGGCAGATGAAGCCCTTCGACAGGCCGCTGCGCTCGGACAGCTCCTGGAGGGTGATGCCCTTCTGCGTGCGCGTCTGCCGAATGCGATGGCCCAGGGACATGGCAAAACCCCCTTGGAACGTCAGGACAGATCGTTGGCGGCTGCGGAGGTGTACCCCGGCACGTAGACGCCGGCGTCCAGGACCCGCTTCAGGGCCTGACGGGCCCGGTGCAGGCGAGCCTTCAGCGCACCGACCTCAATGCCCAGCATGTCGGCCACCTGGCTGTTGGAGAGGTCCTCCAGGTCACGCAGCTCGAGGAGCCGCCGCTGGCTTTCGGGCAGCTTGTCGAGCGCGGCCCGGACCACGTTCTCCCGGTACTGCTGCTCGAGGTAGACGTCGGGGTTGTCGGCGGGCTCGTCGTCGAGGATGGCCAGGGAGGTGGAAGGAGAGAACTCCAGGGCCGCCTCGAGGGACTCCGCCGCCGTGCGCCCCCGCTTGCGGCGGATGTCGAGGCACGTGTTGGCGGCCAGCCGGTATACCCAGGTGCCGAAGCGCGAGCGACCCTGGAACTTGGGCAGCGCTGCCATCAGCTTCACCAGGATCTCCTGCACGGCGTCCAGCGCGTCGTGGTGGTTCCCCAGCATACGGTACGAAAGACGGTACAGGCGGTCCTCATACCGCCGCACGATTTCCTCAAAGGCCGCCTTGTTCCCCTTCAGATAGGCGGCCACAAGCTCCTCGTCGGTCGGTACGGCCACCGGGTGAGGCCGCTGCTCGGGAATGTGGCTGACCGGCACCTCAGAGAGCGCTGCGCTTGTTCCTGCCATTTTGGAAGACCTCCCCTCACGGCAGTTCTATGTAATAGGGTAAACATCGTTTGGTCTGAGTAAACATTACCACGCGGGTTTGCCGCAAGTCAACGGGGTTTGCTAGAAGAAAACCCGATTTTCTCAACGCTCATGTATAATAACGATGTATACCGTCTCCCGTTTGGCGAAATGGAAAGCCCCGGTCCGTGGGCACACTGAATGCGGGAGGTGTTGCAGATGAGCGAGCAGCCCCAGGGCTGCACCGGCGAACGGTGCAAGGTACCGGGCATGTACAGTTGTACTGCCGGCGAGAAGCAGTACTACGACGAGGGCGACCCGTTCGGCCCCTGCCCGGTGACGGGCCAGGAGACCCGCTGGGTGCGGGTAACCTGAGCGTGGGCTCCGGGGGAGACTAGGTGCGGGAGGTGATCGGAATGAAAGCCGACCCGCGCGTGACCCCCACGGGCGACGCCGCCCCCGACAACCCGGCTGTGGGCAGGCTCACCGTCGAGCGGCTGGGCATGGAGCTGGCCAGGGAGCTGGGCATTGACCCCAGCGGCCTTACCGCAGGGGCGCTGACCCAGGAGACCGTCAGCCGGTATGAGGCAGGGACCCACAGCCCCGATCAGCGCGGAAGCTGAGCTGCGCGCAGCTGCCCCCTTTCGGGGGCAGCGCCGCGTCAGAGGGTGAACGTACCGCCCTCAGTCTCGATCAGCTGGAGAATCTGCTCCTCGGCGCCCGTCTCGGCGTTGATGTAGACGAGATAGATGCTGTCGTCCATCCGCCCCTGGAACTCGTAGGTGAGCCGCTCTCCGGTGCCGGCCATGTCGGGGATGAGGGCCAGCTGGACCCGGGCGACCTGCAGGGCGGGGTTGAGCCGTTCCCTGGCCTCGTCAGCCGTGAGGCGCGGCGTGGGCAGCGTGCGCTCATGGTGGTGGGTGAGGTACTGCCGGGCGTCGAGTCCCAGCACTTCGCCGTTATCCAGAGCCACCTTCACCTTGGCCTGGTCGGGGTAGACGATCACCTCCCCCTGCCGGTAGGCGTAGGCGACGAAGGCGGTGCCGTCCTGAATCTGGGCGAAGGTGGGTACCATGTCAGCGTAGCCGACCCGGGCCAGGTACTCCTGGCCGATGGCCCGGGCCCGCTCCAGGTCCAGCGTCGGGTTGCCGAGCACCCGGTCGTTCAGCAGCCCCAGCAGGTGTCCGCCCTGCACGGTGATCTCGGCGCTGGCGGTGTAGGTGCTGCCCTGTGTGCCCGCCGGCGCCAGCCGGAAGGAGTATGCTGGCAGGGAGCCGCCCGTCTCCACCACATCCACGGTGCGGTAGTTCTCCGCGTTGGGCAGGAGGGAGGTGAGACGCTCCTGGGCCTCCTCCCGCGTGAACGTGGGGCCGGACAGGGCGGGGGGCGTCTGGTTGACGTGGTCCGAGAACGGGCCGTCGTAGATGAACACGGGCATCTGCTCAAACCGGGTGGCCATCTGTGCCCAACCGCCGTCCAACAGCGCCGCCACCGCAGGGCTCTCGCTGTTGCTCGCTGCGGTGACCGGTGGATCGACCCGGCGGAAGGGGGTGGACAGGCTCAGCGCGGCCGGCCTGTGCCAGCGGAAGCCGCCCCGGTTGTACTGGACCAGCATCTCGTTCAACTGCTCGCTCAGAGCGGCAGACTCCTGGCGCAGCCGTGCGAGTTCGGTCCGCTCCGCCTCGGTCATCGGGCGCCCTGCTGCCTCGTCCCGCAGAAGGGAGAGTGAGAAGTCGCCCACCTGCTGCAGGAACTTGCCGGTGGTGGTCGAGATCTCGGCGGGGAGAGGGAGCGAGGAGAAGGCGGTGACGGCCGCGGTGGCGTGCCGGTTCACGTCTGCCATGTAGCGCATGTTCTGCCGCTCGCTGCCGGTGACGAGCCCCTTGCCCAGCAGGGCCTGAATCTGCTCCACGTGGTGGGCCATGTCCACGAAGCTGCGCTGCCGCTCCGCCTCCAGGGAGTTGGCAAGAAGCTGGTTCTGTTGGTTCAGCTGGAAGGTCCAGGCCGTCCACACGGTGAGAGCGAGTGCGGCCAGAAGGCTCACAGACAGCCAGGTGAAGACGCGGCGCACGAGTTGACCCCCTTCCTACTTGGCGAAGACGTGGTTGCCGATCCGCTTGATGATCGGCCGCGACCACACCCAGCCGCTGACCGCCTTGTCCGGGTTCCAGAAGAAGAGGGCGCCGCCCGAGGGATCCCAGCCGTTGAGTGCGTCCTGCGCGGCGCGGACGGCGCTCGTGGTGGCCGGCGCGTAGATCGCACCGTTGGTGACCGACTCGAAGGCGTCGGTCTGGTAGATCACGCCGGCCAGGGTGTTGGGAAAGCGGGCGTCGCGCACCCGGTTGAGGATGACCGCAGCCACCGCGACCTGTCCCTCGTAGGGCTCGCCCTTGGCCTCGGCCGACACCACGCGGGCAAGCAGGTCCCGCTCACCCTCCCGGCTGCCCGCGTCGGACGTTGTCTGTGCGGCGGCGCCCCCGGTGTTCGCGCCGCCCCAGTAGCCCAGCGCCGCCCAGGTCTCCGGCCCGACCACGCCGTCTACGGTGAGCCCGTTGCGCTGCTGGAAGAGTGTAACGGCGGCGTAGGTCAGCCGACCGTAGATGCAGTCCACCGCGCCCGTGTAGTACCCCCAGGCCTTGAGCCGGCGCTGGGCCACGCACACATCGTTCCCGCGGCTCCCCCAGCGGAGGGTGGCCCGCTCCTGGGCCCGCACCTGCCAGGGGAACGTGATGAACAAGAGCAGGGCGACCATGACGGTCGCCAGGGCGCGCTTTGCCATCCTTCACAGCCTCCTGTGTTGCCCTTCCCTTCACCTTCCTAACGTCCCACAGGCCGGCCCGAACTATGCCAGGGGGATTGCCCGCCCGTCGCGCAAGATGTATACTGAACACAGCATCATACTGGCAGAGAGCCGCTAGGGGAGCCGTGGAAACGGCTGAGAACCGGGGTGGACCCCGGGACCCTGTAACCTGATCCGGGTAATACCGGCGTAGGGAAGCGAGCCTCGCGGAACTCCGATCCGCAGCTCGCTTGGCTGCGGTTTTTTTCGTGCCACGAGATTGCGAGTACGTGCGATTGCCTGGAGGTGTTCGGAATGAGCGATTCCCGTCTTCGTCTGCTTCGCCTCGTCGAGACCGCCATCATGGTCGGGGCGGCTGTCGCCCTGTCCTTCGTGAAGGTCTGGGAGATGCCGCAGGGCGGCTCTGTCACCCTCGGCTCCATGGTTCCCATCATCCTGATCGCACTGCGCTACGGCCCCGGCTGGGGTGTGACCGCCGGAATCGTGGGCGGCGTGCTGCAGTTCATCATCCAGCCTGAGTTCTTCCACCCGGTTCAGGTGTTGCTGGACTACCCCATCGCCTTCGGTGCGCTGGGCCTGGCCGGCCTGGCGCGGGGGTACGCCCGTCTCGCACAGGCGTGGCTGGGTACGCTGGCCATCGGCGCCCGGTTCGCGGCGCACGTGGTGTCCGGCGCGGTCTTCTTTGCCCAGTATGCGCCCGCTGGCCAGAACCCCTGGATCTACTCGGCCATCTACAACGGTACCTACCTGCTGCCCGAGGCGGTGCTGAGCGGGCTGCTGCTGATGGCCCTGCTGCCGGCGCTGGACCGGGCCCTGCCAACCCGGGCCCGCTCCGTGCACTAGAGAGCCTGCCGACCCCGAGCGCCGGAGGCCCGGCCGGAAGGCCGGGCCTCGGCGCGCCTGCACCCGCTTCCGCGGTCGGTGCGCCTTCGTCATAACGGAGAGGGGAGGTCGCACAGGATGCGGACACGACTCAACCCCGCCCTGGTGATGGGCCTGGCCATCGCCGCCGTCTGGGCCGGCGCGTGGCTGATCGGCTACCTGGCGGGCTACAGCGGTGAACCGGAGACGTTCCTCAGGCCCTAGGCCGGCTCGTGCGGCAGACTAAGCCCATCCCCTGACCGCCGCAGGCGGGCAGGCACAAGGGCGTGAAAGAAGGGTGATCGTTGGAAAGCCAGGAGCCCGTCATCTACCTGCCGACCGAGGCGGGAACAGCCATTGCGCCCGATGGCCGCAAACTGGTCTTTTTCAGGGTGCCCCCGCTGGAGTTGATGATCAAGCAGGTGCTGGCCGCACAACCGAAAGAGTACTCGTACCGCTGGGGCTACCATCCCGGGGAGCGGGTGCACGTGCTCCTCTTCGGCTGGCCCAGCGGCCACGGCGCCGGGCTGGCCATCCCCGAAGGTCCGGGCGACGCCGTGCTGAACTTCATGCTGGGCACCAGCGACCTGTACATCACGGTCGAGCCGGTGGGGGATCGGCTGGCCGGAGGGGCGACCCCGGAGGTGATCGACCGGCTCCGCTACGGGCTGACGGTTCACCTGCCCGAGGTGAAGTTCAAACCGGAGGAAGGCGAGTGACGTGGCGGCGTGGACGGAGACCGTGTTGCGGGAGAGCCTTGGCCTGCGGCCCGGCGAGCGGGTGCTGATCATGGCCGACGCCCCGCTGGCCGGGGCAGCCGAGGCCCTGGCCGCGGCGGCAGCGGCTGCCGGGGCCAGGCGCGTGGCGCGGTTCACCCTCCCGGAGCCCCGGGCCGGTCTCCAGGTGGTTCCCCGGGGCCTCACCGCCGCGGCGGGCGAGGCAGACGTGGTGATCTGCATGCGGTCGGGACTCGACCTCGCCCGGGAGGACGCAGCGGTGCGGGCTGCCCGCGGCGCCTCCCGGCAGACGGGGCGAGGGCGCTGGGCGGTGCTGGCCCAGGTCGACCCGGCGGTCCTGACGGCCACCCTGGAGCCGGGGCTTGCCGAGGTGGAACGCCGTGCGGGGGAGTTGGCCAGTCTGCTGCGGGCGCACGACGGCGTTCACCTGACGGCCCCCGGCGGCACCGATCTGCGGATCATCTGGGACGGAAGGCCGGTGCATGCGGAGACCGGCCGGATCCAGGAGCCGGGGAGCATCGGCAACCTGCCTCCGGGCGAGGCCTACGTGGCGCCCCATGAGACCCGTACCGACGGGAGGCTGGTGGTTGATGTCGCCCTTGGCGACATCCCGGTGGATCGGCCGGTGACGCTTACGTTCCGTCACGGCAGGGTCGTGGAGGTCGCCGGGGGAGGCGCCGCCGTCGAGTTGCGCCGCCGGTTGGGTGACGACACGTGGGCCTGGACCGTCGGCGAGTTCGGATTGGGCGCCAACCCGCACGTGGCTCCCTGCGACAGGGTGGCCCTCGCGGAGAAGGCCCTGGGCACCGCACACGTGGCCCTGGGCGGCAATCGGGCGTTTGGTGGCCGCAACCCCGCCCCCACTCACTACGACTGCGTGATCGCCGCACCTGCGATGCGGTTCCTTGACGTGTAGAAGGGCCTGCCCCCTCGGGGACAGGCCCTTCACCATTTACGCCTCTGCGCGGTCGTCTCCGGTCTGCGGGCCATCGGCCTCCGCCGCTCCGAACAGGCCCAGGTGGCCCATGCCGGAGCTCGCAGCCGGGATGTCGATGGCCCCCGGCAGACCGCTGAGGAGCTGGCTGGAGATCTCGATCAGCCCCTGGATGGCGGGGAGAACGGCGTCCAGGGCGGGTTCCAGGATCGCGGCCCACTCCACGACCACGGGTTCCGGGGCGTAACTCCAGCCGGCGGATGAGTACGGCTCGCTGGCCTGCCAGGCGGGCGGCGGAGAACCCCAGCCGGGACCGCCTGACCAGGCCGGCGGCGAACCCCATCCGGGGCCGGCCGGCCATGTCGGCGGCGGCGAACCCCAGCCGGGACTGCCCGACCAGGCGGGCGGCGGAGAGCCCCAGCCGGGGCCGGCCGGCCATGTCGGCGGCGGCGAACCCCAGGCGGACGGCGCCTTTCCGGCGTACGGCCCCCATGAGGGTTGGCCCGGCGGCGGGTACAGATGCGGCATCTGCGTCACACCTTCCTGAAGAGGGTCCCTCCATACTATGGGCGGCCCCCCGGGGAGGGTGTGCCTCGGCTAGACCACGGGGTTGGCGAGCGTGCCGATGCCGGGGATGTGGATCTCGATCAGGTCGCCGGGCCGCATGGCGCCCACGCCCTTGGGGGTGCCCGTGAGCACCATGTCGCCGGGCAGCAGCGTCATGATGTGCGAGAGATGGCTGAGCAGCTTCGGCACGGGGTGGAGCATCTGGCGGGTGGTGCCCGACTGCCGCACCTCCTCGTTGCAGGTGAGCGTGATCAGCGTATCCAGCGGGTCGATCCCCTCGGTGACCAGCGTCGGCCCGCAGGGGCAGAAGGTGTCGAACGACTTGGCCCGGCCGAAGCCGAAAGGCGCGTCGGTCCGCTGGAAATCTCGGTCAGAGATGTCGTTGGCGATGGTGTAGCCGAATACGTATGACAGGGCATCTTCCTCCGGCACGTTCTTCATCCGCCTGCCGATCACCACCGCCAGCTCGGCCTCCCAGTGGACCGTGTGCTCAGGATGAAGCAGCACGATGGCCTCGCCGGGACCGATGAGCGCCGAGGGGGCCTTCAGGAAGAACATGGGCTCCGGCGGTGCAACGTTGCCCAGCTCGGCGGCGTGGTCCTTGTAGTTCCGGCCGATGCATACGATCTTCGAGGGTTCCACGGGTGCGAGCAGTTTGACCGAATCCAGGGGAAGTACCTTGCCGGTGGGGCGGCCGCCCGCGTACGGCGCGGCGTCCAGCTCTTCCACGTTCTTGCCCGTTGCGAGGCCCCAGCGGGCCGGCGCGTCCTCGGCGACATAGCGGATGTAGCGCATGCGTTACCACCTCGCTCACTACTTCTGCGCGATGGGCGCGATTCCTCTGCATATCCTTGCAGATGCCGTACCTACTTACCCTTCGTCACCAACTAACACTATGGAAGGCGCGGGCATCAGACCCGGCCGGAGAGGAGAGGTGTTGAAATGGGAAAGAGTGGTTGGGTGGTTGATGCTGCGCACAGCCTGGCGGAGTTCTCTGTGAAGCACATGATGATCGCCACTGTGAAGGGCCGCTTCACGCAGATCGAGGGGCGCATCGAGGCCGACCCCGAGGACATTCCTTCGGCTTCCTTTGAGGGGAGTGTGACCGTGGCCTCGATCAACACCGCCGACGAAGCACGGGATCAGCACCTGCGGTCGGCTGACTTCTTCGACGCCGAGAACTATCCTACGCTGACCTTCAAGAGCACCCGGATTGAGCGCGACGGCGACGACTACAAGATGACCGGCGACTTGACTATCCGCGGCGTCACCCGTCCGGTCACGTTCGACCTCGAGTTCGAGGGCACTGGCAAGGATCCGTGGGGCAACGAGAAGATCGGCTTCTCGGCCACCACGAAGATCAGCCGCAAGGAGTTCGGCCTTACCTGGAACGCGGCGCTGGAGACCGGCGGCGTCCTGGTGGGCGACCAGGTCAAAATCGAGCTGCACCTGGAGGCCGCGAAGCAGGCCTGAGCGCCGGTTGACGCCGGTTCCAGCAATTGGTGAACCGCAGGATCGGTGCGGAGCCCCCGCGGCGAGGCGAGGTTCTGTATACTGAACACATATCTCAATCATCCAGGCAACACTCGAGGTGACCTCGCATGAACAGATGGATCGCCCTCGCCGCGGCTGCGGCCCTGCTGGCCGGGTGCGCCGGCAGCCCCGCACGGTTGCCCGGCCCCGCGGAACCGCTTGCGGCGTCCGCACCGGTCAGTACAGGTTCGGAGGCAGCCGCCTCAGTCTCATCCGCAGCAGGAAACGGCACCGCCGATGCTGCAGGCGGTTCTGAACTGGGGCCCGAGACCCCGGCTTCGGATGTGGGGCACGAGACCCCCGCTTCCGATGTGCGTGGCGAGCCCACCGATTTCCCCATACCGATGCTGCGCGTCCCCGAGCCGGCGCTGGCCGATTTGCCGGCCGACCTGCGCGCCGAACTCCCGTCGGTCTCCGCCTGGGAGGCGGCTCAGCGGGCGGCGCTCTGGCGGCACGGAGCCACGCTGGCGGTTCCGCTTGCCATTGCCCCGGCACTGATCGATCAGTTGCTCCCTGCCCGCCCGGCGGATGTGGACCGGGTCTGGGTTCGACTGGTCAGCGCCGATGAGAGCGACGATGCGTTCTACTTCCACGTGGAGGTGACCCGTCGGGACGGCGCCGGCCGGCTCGAGTTGGCCGGCAGCGACGTCGTGGCCGTCAGCCGCCTGGAGGGCGGCCTTCCCCTGGTGACCGGCTATGCCAACGGTGCATCGGAACCGGCCGGCGGCGGGGCGAACGGTCAGGCAGCGGTCTGGGTCGGTGCGAGTCCCGAGAGCCTCACGCCCCCGGAGCTTCTGAACCTGCCTGCGCCGGTGGTGACCGACGCCGAGGGGAACTACCTGGTTCCCGAAGCCGCCCTCGAGGCGGTCTGGGAAGTGACCCGGGTCGCGGACGGATCGGCCGCGCTGGTATTGGGCGACGGCGTCCGCAGCGCGGCGCTGCCGCTGACCGACGTCGGCGATCTGCCCTATGTACGGGTGGCCGATCTCATCGCAGCCGTGGACGGGGTCCGGGTGGCCTCGGCGGACGCCAGCTACACGTACGCTGTGGAATGGCGGCCTGACCTCGGGCAGCTCTGCCTCTGGCGCGACGCTCAGCACCCGATCTCGTAGTTGGAAAGCCGAAGGGGCTGTCCCGGAAGTCACCGGGGCAGCCCCTTTGCAGTGGGCGGTCTACACGTTGAATCGGAAGTTGACCACGTCTCCGTCCTGCATCACGTACTCCTTGCCCTCCAGCCGGACCTTGCCGGCCTCGCGGGCGGCGGCCATGGAGCCGGCGGCCACCAGGTCGTCGTAGGAGACGACCTCGGCCCGGATGAAGCCCCGCTCGATGTCGGAGTGGATCTCGCCGGCAGCCTGGGGCGCCTTGGTGCCCTTCCGGATCGTCCAGGCCCGCGCTTCCATCTCGCCTGCGGTGAGGAAGGAGATCAGGTTGAGAAGGCTATAGCCGTGCTTGATCACCCGGTCCAGGCCGGATTCGGCGAGTCCGAGATCGGCCAGGAAGAGCGCCCGTTCCTCGTCGTCCATCTCGGCCAGTTCGGCCTCGATCTTCGCCGAGATGGGCACGACCTCGCTGCCCTCCGCGTCGGCCAGTTCCTTCACCTTGGCCACGGCGGGCACGGCGAACGGATCCGCCACCTGGTCCTCGGCCACGTTGGCGATGTACATCACGGGCTTGGCCGTGATCAGGTGCAGGTCGCGGAGCACCTTCACCTCGTCCTCGTTCTGCGGCGTCACGCTGCGGGCGGGGCGGCCGGCCTCCAGGGCCTCCTTCAGCCGGACCAGCAGGCCGTGCTCCACCTGCGACTGCTTGTCGCCCGCCTTCGCCGCCTTGGCGGCGCGGTCGAACCGCCTTTCCACCGTCTCCAGGTCGGCCAGCGCCAGCTCGAGGTTGATCACCTCGATGTCGGAGACGGGGTCCACCTTCCCGCTCACGTGGGTGACGTTGGGATCCTCGAAGCAGCGCACCACGTGGGCGATGGCATCGACCTCGCGGATGTGGTGCAGGAACTTGTTGCCCAGCCCCTCGCCCT